>Ga0207712_10000035_pt1 | contig 201152 bp, 166 predicted proteins | sample KBSS44metaG_FD_184402 | JGI IMG/M metagenome (GOLD analysis project Ga0207712, IMG submission 184402) | Switchgrass rhizosphere microbial communities from Kellogg Biological Station, Michigan, USA - KBS S4-4 metaG (SPAdes) (version 2) | ecosystem: Host-associated > Plants > Roots >... | reverse complement strand
AGCATCGACATCCAGATCGTTACCAAAATCGCCGATCAGAAGGGTTTTGTCGTGCTCCCACGACGCTGGGTCGTCGAACGGACATTCGCATGGCTCAATCGAAATCGGCGCCTTTCTAAGGACTTCGGTGCAATCCATACGATCGGCTACAGCGTTACTCTACGCCGCAGCTGTCCAGCACCTCATCCGATGCCTGGCTCGTTACGCATGAGATTCAAGACGGACTCTCAGATCCGACTCGAATCCAAAGGGAGGGGAGGGGGAGGGAGTCTTGCGGTCCGGAGGGGTAGCGGTGGGCGCTGCTTCGGATGGATCGAGGATTAATCGCCAAGATGTTGATCTTCGGTGATATCCTCAAACGCATCGAGCGCGCCGCGACCAATGGTGAGCGTCTCCATCTCGACGTCGTACACGTCCGGGCCCTGGTGACGTCATCTGTCTATGTCGCGCTGCTCGAGTTGAAGGCGCAGGAGTTCGCCAGCCAATGGCACGTCGACAAACACCCGCAAAATCCCCAAAGAAATCCGCAAAACGCACCAGGCGAGTTGCGCCCCGCATCGAACTTGGTCAGTTCTGGCTCTGGTACCGCAGCGACAGAGACGATTGGAACATCTGTTGGCTCGAAGGCCGGACCATACGCCGAAAGAGTATCGGTATCGGAGGCGGCGCGGCGGGTCATCCGCCACAGGCAGCGCAGGACACCCTAGCTGAGTATCACCTCCAGCATGGCAAGCCACAGCCGGAGCCGGTTGCGACTACCGAGGTGCTGGTGGAAGACATCACGAGGCGTTGGCTTGCCGAGCACGTCGTGGGCCTCGCGGCGCCAGAGCGATATGCGAACTCCGCGCTCGTTCTCGAACGCTTTTACGCGCATCAGCGGGCAATCGGCAGGATGCCCGATCCATTTACGGCGGCATCGGTCTCGCCGGCCTTCGTCAGGGAGTTCATCCAGTTCCGGACCAGAGAGGGAATCTCGCCGCCGACTATCAGCCGCGACCTCAAGGCTCTTCGCGGCCCGCTCAATTGGGCGGTGGCCGAGAACATCATTGCATGGGCGCCGCGGATCGCGGACGTGAAGGGCAAGGCCAAGGCGCGCGAACTCGAATATTCGCCCGAGCAGGTCGCCGCCATTTTCGATGCGGCCGCCGCCGACCCGCGGCGCCGACATCTGCTGCTATACATGATGATCTTCCTGTCGACCCTTGGCCGCAGTGAGGCCATTCTCGAGCTCGATGCGGACAGCCAGATCCGCAAGGGTCTGATCCACTTCAATGCACCGGGACGCGAGCAAACGCGAAAACGTCGCTCGGTGGTACCGATCGCGCCGACACTCGCGCCCTGGCTCGAAGGCGTGCGCGGCAAGGTGATACGATACAGGGTTCCTGCTTCGCCCGCTCGGGTCGCACGTGGCGCCGATCCTTGGTGGGAGTATGACGTGTCCGACATTGGCAAGTCGTTCGAGAAATGTCTCGTCCTTGCGGGCGAGGCGCATCCCGAACTCGGACTCAGTCGGCAGGCTACCGATGCGGCCGGAAAGCCGGTCTGGCTCCCGCCGCGCCGCAAGCTCAAGGAAGTTGGGCGCCGGCCGAAGATGATCGGGATTGGCACGCCGAACACTCTGCGCCATACGATCCACACCTTTCTCGCGGCACACGGCGTTCCCAAGGCCCAAATCGACACTGCGGCCGGTCATGCGACCGGCCAGGGAACCGGTGATCGCTACAACCATCTGCGGCCGGGCTATCTCAAGGCTTTCATCGCAGGAATCGAAGCCTTCCGGGCCGAAGTCGCTTGTTACACGACTGTGCATCTTGAGGTCCGCCGGTGAGCTGACCCATCGACCTCATGATGACGTCCCCGCCCTGGTACAGGGATGAAAAGGCTGCCATTGCCAGGAGGTGTTTAGATTTGTTCTGGTGTAAGCCGTGAACGCGGACAGTCTGACATCCGGTTGTTCCAGAATTGAAAGAGACGCGCGGGCCGCGCATCGATGGCTCGCGTGACGCAGCAGGTCCTAACGCGCCGCCGAGACCGGCTGCGCCGCTCTCGTGCGCGCTTCATGGACCTGGCGTCGAATGATGCCGAAAACAGCATCGGTCTGGCACAACACGATTTCGCTCCATTGAAGCGGGCCTCACGCCCATCGTGTGGAGTGTGTCCCGGACGACCGCGGCCCGCTTTCGCAAGCTATCGTAAGGCAGCTCCGGCTCGCTCAGGAATGGGATGTGGGTTGGGAGCTTGCGAGTTTGAGCAGGCATGCTGCGAAGCGCAGCCTTTGTCATCGGATCGTGCTGCCGACAGCGACGATTCCTTTTGGCTCGGGCGCTTCGTTACAGGAGAAGGACTACCAGACGGCGCTTGGTGAAAACCGCCAAGGCGAGAAGTGAACGCACTGGAAGTGGTTCATGTTTCCGCAGCTCAGAGGTCTCGGGCAAAGCGCGGCGGAGCGAAAATTTGGCATGGCGTCACTGGAGGCTGCTCGGACTTATCTGGGCCATCGGGTGCTCGGTCCCCGCTATCGGGAAAGCGTCGGCGCGCTCCAGGACTTGGCCGGCACGAGCGCCGAGATGGTGGCCGGGAGTATCGACGCCCCGAAGCTGCGGTCGCCGCTCCGCCTGTTCGGCGAAGCGAGGTTTCGGCGCTGATCAGGGCTGCGCTCGACCGGGAGTTCAAGTGCGTGCCGACGAGGCCAGCTTGCAGATGTTGCGGCTGGCCAACTGACGCGACCGAATCGTCATCGTGCGTCTCGACCGCGTGCCTGCGACCGAGATCCGCATTGCGTTGGGCGGATCGACACACAGGCCGACCATGCGACCGAAGACGGTGTCGGCGGCTTTCTACGACCAATTGCTGACCGGCATACCGAAGGCCATACATCGCTGGCTTAGACGGTTTTTGGGCGGCAGCCCGTTGCCCGGCGAGGCACTCTGGAAGTTGAAAGTGGTTTGATGCGTGCCCGCCGGTGGCTGTTGGAGCGCCTCGGTTCGTCGCAACCAACGGTCTGCGATACCAAAAATGTGCCCGAAAAGGGGCGTTTGCGATACCAGTGCGATACCAAACGAGAATTTGATCCCTGTTTGTTCTAAAAACCACCAAGGCAATTTCCAGAGTTTCTCTGGTGTAATCAATGGTTTGCAGCTGGCGCACCCGAGAGGATTCGAACCTCTGGCCTCTGCCTTCGGAGGGCAGCGCTCTATCCAGCTGAGCTACGGGTGCGTGCTGCGGCGAGCGTTAGCAAAGGGCGGGCGGGTCCGCCACCCCCCTGTGGGTCGCTATTTTTTCGCCGGCTTGATCAGTTCGACCGGCTGGAACTGGCCGAGGCCACAGCTCGCGCCGCGCTGGAGGCCGGAACTGTAAAGGACGGTGATGATGTCGGTCGAGCAGAGTTCGCTGAGCGAGGTTTCGTAGGCGAAGCGCTCCTCGAACCCGAGCTGCGGGCAGTCATATGGCAGCGTGTTGCGGTAGACCTTGTTGCCCAGCATGTGGAAATCGATGACCTTGTCGCCGTGGACGCTGGTGCTCTGGATCGACCGCAGCGGGATACAGCTCTGCGCTTCGCCGATCGGGGTGGCGGGCGGCGGCGTGCGGCGATCGGCGGCGGTGGCGAGCGCCATGCTGCCGGCCAGACAGATCGCGGCGGTGGCGAGAATCGGATTCCTCATGATGGCACCTCTTCCTTGGTTCGCTTTTGCTCGGGTGATTCTGACTTGGGTCTGAACGCGCAGAGATCGCTGACGATGCAGTGCCAGCATTCGGGCCTGCGCGCCTTGCAGACATAGCGGCCGTGCAGGATCAGCCAGTGATGCGCGTGCAGGCGGAATGGCTGCGGGACTATTCTCTCCAGCTTCAGTTCGACCGCCAGCGGCGTCTTGCCTTCGGCGATCCCCGTGCGGTTGCCGAGCCGGAATAGATGGGTGTCGACCGCGAAGGTTTCGTGCCCGAAGGCGACGTTCATCACGACATTGGCGGTCTTGCGGCCGACGCCGGGCAGCCGCTCGAGCGCGTCGCGGTCGGGCGGAACCTGGCCGTCATGGTCGCGGATCAGCGCTTCGGACAAAGCGATGACATTCTTCGCCTTGGCGTTGAACAGCCCGATCGTCTTGATATGCTGCTTGAGCGCGTCCTCGCCCAGTTCGACCATCGCTTCCGGTGTCGTCACTTCCTGAAACAGGCGGCGGGTGGCCTTGTTGACGCCGATGTCGGTCGCCTGCGCCGACAGCACGACCGCAACCAGCAACGTATAGCTGTTGACCGATTCCAGCTCGGTCTCGGGCGAGGGATTGGCCTCCGCCAGCCGCCGGAAGAATTCGAAGATATCGGCTTTCCTCATAGGCCGAGCACGTCGTTCATCGTGTAGCGGCCGGCGGGCTTGCCGGCGAGCCACAGCGCCGCCTTGATCGCGCCCTTCGCGAAGATCGTCCGGCTCTCGGCGCGGTGGCCGAGTTCGATGCGCTCGCCGTCGCCCGCCAGCACGACCAGATGGTCGCCCGCGACCGAGCCGCCGCGCAGCGAGGCGAAGCCGATCGCGCCCTCCGCCCGCGCGCCGGTCACGCCGTCGCGGCCACGCTCGGATGCGGTGGCGAGGTCGAGCTTGCGCCCCGCCGCCGCCGCCTCGCCCAGCAGCAATGCGGTGCCCGACGGCGCATCGACCTTGTGGCGGTGATGCATCTCGACGATCTCGATGTCCCAGTCCGGCCCCAGCCGCGCCGCGGCTTGCCCAACCAGCGCCGCGAGCAAAGTGACGCCCAGCGAGGTGTTGCCGGTCTGCAGCACGGCGATCGATTTCGCGGCCTCGTCGATTGCGGCGTGATGGCCATGTTCGAGGCCGGTGGTGCCGATCACGATCGGCTTGTGCGTCGCCATCGCCGCCGCCAGATTCGCAGCGAGCGCGGCCGGCACCGAGAAGTCGATCAGCACGTCGGCGGTGCGGGCCAGCCCGGCGACATCGCCGCCGGCATCGATCCCGCCGGCCACCGGCACGCTCGCCTCCGCCGCCGCTGCCGCGATCGCCTGGCCCATCCGTCCCGCCGAACCCAAGATTCCGATCGCAATCATTCGCTATCCTTATCCTCACAGACGCCATCGCGTCGGCATTCCCGCATTGGCCGACGCTTTAGGACAGGGTGATGATGCTGGACAGGGGGCGCGGCGTGGCGGAAGATTGGCTGCCCGACGGGAGAGAGTGATGCGAGACATATTGGAGCGCCAGCGTGCGGCGTTCGTCGCCGAACTGCCCGTAACGGTCGCGGCGCGCAAGGACCGGCTGCGGCGCGCGATCGCGATGCTCAAGGATAATGCCGACGCGTTTTGCGACGCGCTGAACGAGGATTTCGGCGGACGCAGCCGCGATCAGTCGATGGCGACCGACATCATGGCGCCGGTCGGCGCGATTAAACATGCGCTGGCGCACGTCGATCGCTGGATGCGGCCCGAGGCACGCAAGGTCCAGTTTCCCCTCGGGCTGCTCGGTGCCCGCGCGCGCGTCGAATTCCAGCCCAAGGGCGTCGTCGGCGTGATCGCGCCGTGGAATTTCCCGGTCCAGCTGGTGATGGGGCCGATCGCCGGCGCGCTGGCGGCGGGCAACCGCGTGATGGCGAAATCGAGCGAATATACGCCGCGCGTCGCCGCGCTGTTCGAAGCGGTGGCGCCAAAATATTTCGCGATCGAGGAAGTGACGTTCGTCAGCGGCGGACCCGAAATCGGCAAGGCGTTTTCCGAACTGCCGTTCGATCATCTGATCTTCACCGGCGCGACCGGCATCGGCCGCCACATCCTGCACGCCGCCGCCGACAATCTCGTGCCGGTCACGCTCGAACTCGGTGGCAAGAGCCCGACGATCATCGGCCGCTCGGCCGACATGGCGCGCGCGACGGAACGGATCGCGCTGGGCAAGATGCTCAACGCCGGCCAGATCTGCCTCGCACCCGACTATCTCTATGTACCCGACGATCGCGTCGGCGACGCCGTCGCGGGCCTGAAGCATGCGGTGGCGGGCATGTATCCCACGTTGCGCGACAATCCCGATTACGCTGCGGTGATCAACGATCGCCATCATGCCCGGCTGACCGCGCATCTCGACGATGCCCGCGCCAAGGGTGCCGAACTGGTCGAGATCAATCCGGCCGGCGAGAATTTCAACGCCACCAACAGCCGCAAGCTGCCGCTGACGCTGGTGCTCGACCCGACCGACGAGATGACGGTGATGCAGGAGGAGATTTTCGGTCCGATCCTGCCGGTCAAACGCTATCGGCGGCTCGACGAGGCGGTCGACTATGTGAACCGCCACGATCGCCCGCTCGGACTCTATTATTTCGGCAGCGACCGCGCCGAGGAACGGGCTTTGCTCGATCGCACGATCTCGGGCGGGGTGACGGTCAACGACGTGATCTTCCATGTCAGCATGGAGGATCTGCCGTTCGGAGGTGTCGGTCCCTCCGGCATGGGCAACTATCACGGCCAGGACGGGTTCAGGACGTTCAGCCATGCCAAGGCGATCTATCGCCAGCCCAGGATCGACGTCGCGAAGCTGGCAGGGCTCAAGCCGCCTTATGGCGCGGCGCTGCGGCGAACGGTGGCGCGCGAGATGAAATGACGATCGGAGCGAATGGATGACGGGCAAGATCTATGTCGGAATCGGCGGCTGGACCTACGAACCGTGGCGCGGGACTTTCTATCCCCAGAAGTTGCCCCACGCGCGCGAACTCGAACATGCTGGCACCCGCGTGACCGCGATCGAGATCAACGGCACCTATTATCGCCTGCAGTCCGCCAGGAGCTTCGCCGGCTGGGCGAAGGCGGTACCCGACGGGTTCAAGTTCAGCGTCAAGGCCTCGCGCTATTGCACCAACCGCAAGGTGCTGGCCGAAGCCGGCGAGTCGATCGAGAAATTCGTCGAGCAGGGGCTGGTCGAACTCGGTGACCGGCTCGGCCCGATCCTGTGGCAGTTCGCGACCACCAAGCAATATGATCCCGACGACTTCAAGGCGTTCGTCGAGCTGCTTCCGGCGAGCCATGACGGGGTCAAGCTGCGCCACGCGGTCGAGCCGCGCCACGAAAGCTTCCGCGACCCCGGCTTCGTCGCGATGCTGCGCAAGGCCGGCGTGGGTCTGGTGTTCGCCGACGCCACCGATCATCCCTGCTTCGCCGACCTGACCGGCGATTTCGTCTACGCCAGGTTGCAGGACGCGAAGGAGGACGAGCCGACCGGCTACGCGCCCAAGGATATCGATCGCTGGACCGGCATCGCGCGGGCCTGGGCCAAAGGCGAGGCGCCCGAGGGATTGCCATATGCGGGGGCGCCGGACGACAGCGCGGGCAAGCCGCGCGACACGTTCGTCTTCATGATCAATGGTGCCAAGGTACGGGCGCCGGCCGCCGCCGAAGCAATGCTGACGAAATTGAAGGTGTAGGGCGCCTGCTCTCGTCGAGGGTCACCCCTCGTGACGAGAGCCACCCGCGTCGAAGGCGTCGCAGACGGCCTCAATCCTTTTTCGTGACCTTTTTCGCCGCCGCGGTGCCGGCCGTGCCGGCCGCCTTGACCACGCCGTCGACCAGCGTGCTGATCTGCGACTTCGCCGCGTCCGTGTTGATGCCCAGCGCGTCGAGCTGCTCGACACCCGCCGCGCGCGCCGCTTTGGCGGCCTCGGCGGCGGTCTTGTTCACCTTGCGGCCGACATCGCCGAGATATTCATCCTCGCGCTTCGTCTTTGGCAACAGCGCCCCGGCCAGCGCGCCAAGGGCGATGCCGCCGATCAATACGGTCAGCGGATTCTCCTGCACGGTTTCGCCCGCCTTGCGCGATGCCGTCGCGGCGCCGCGTTTGGTCGCGGCCACCGCGTCACCGGCCTTGGCCTTGGTCGTCTCATAAGCCTCGCCGGCCTTCGCCCTGGTGGCTTCGTAGGCATCGCTGGCCTTCGCCTTGGTGACGCCGATCGCCTCGCTCGCCTTCGCTTTGGCGGTACCTGCGGTTTCGCGCACGACTTCGGCTGCATGCGTTGCAGTGTCGCGCACGGCTTCCGCCGCGTGGGTTGCGGTATCGCTGGCATAGGCCTTGGCCTTCTCAACGCTTTCGCTGACCTTGCTCATCGTCTCATTCTCCTGTCAGCGGCGGGACACGGATCACCCCGTGCCTTCGCCGATCATGCGGTGGTTCAACTCTTCGTCGTCCGTTTCGGTTTCGTGACGAAACAGCCCGCCGAGCGCTTTCCATAAACTGTCGCGGAAGAGGAGGGCGAGGACAGCCGCGACGAAGCCGGCGGTCGTCGCCGGCCGCTCCCTGATCGCATCGAGCGCCTGGTGCGACCACTCGGCGGCTTTCTCTTTCAGCTCATCGGTCGCTTCCTGAATCAGGGCCTTCGGCGTCAAACGCTTCTGCAATGAGATCAACGTTCCGGTCAGCCGTGCGCGCGCCTCGTTCGACAGCTTTTCGGCAACCAGCAATTCGTCAAGCGCCCTGCTCATATCGTAAACTCGCTCGGCTTGGCATCGATATCGGTGACTCGGCGCAACTTGTTGATGGCGATCTGGACCAGAATCCACGCCACCAGCAGCGACCCGATCACGACGATCGCCACCGCGATCGGCCGGCCCACCATCGGTATCAGAATCAGGATGAACCCGATAAGCAGCGCGATCGCCGTCGCAAGCATGATCACCAGGGCGACCGCGAGCATGATGATCGCGCTGCGCGCTGCAACGAGTCGCAGGATTGCCTGCGCCCGGTACAACTTGATCTCCGCCCGAACGAATTGCTCGCTGTCGTCGACGAGCCGGGACAGCAAGGCGCCGATCGACGCTGCCTCCGCGCGACCGCCCGGAGGGTCGGCCGGTCCTTCAGTCTCGATCACGCGATCGCCTCAGACGATCGGGGGCGTGTCGGGATACTCGTCCTCGGTGACGGGCGGCGCTGCGGGTGCTTCGCCGAGACCCGCCTTGACCAGCCGTGCGAAGACGAAGCCGATCGCCGCGGCGGCGCCGATCGCCAGCGCTGGACTCTTCTTGACGAAGCCGCGGGCGTCCTCGAACAGCTCGTCGACTTCCTTGCCGCGCAACTGCGAAGCGATGCCGGCAACGGCATCCGCCGCGGTCCGCGCATAGCCGCCATATTGATCGCCCAGCCGGTCGTCGACCGCGTTGGCGGCATCGTCGATCAGCTTGGCGAAGCTGTCGAGCGCGCTGGTCGCGCGGTCCTTGCCTTCCGTCGCGACCTCGCGCGCCTTGTCGGTCGCTTCGCCCTTGAGCTTGTTGACCTCGGCGCGGACCTTGCTGCCGGCTTCCCTGGCGGCCGCTTTCGTTTTCGCCACGGCGGGCCCTGCGGCCGCAGCGACCTTGTCGGCGGTGGCCTTGGCGGCCGGCGCGGCGCGTGTCGCCGCCTTCTTGACGGGTTCGGCCTCGATCGCCTGGGGGCCGTCGGGGAGGGTTGCGCTCTCGTCGGTCATGTCGTCCTCGCACAGTCGAAATGGAAAATCGTTGCAATCCGACAACTATCGGCATCGCCGGGCGGTTCCCGCACCTGCCATAATTGCCTAAGCCGGCGGGCGCGGATAGAGGCCTGCGCACACATCCTCCAGCACCCAAAGGAACGCAACCGAAATGACCGCGATCATCGACATCCGCGCGCGCCAGATCATCGACAGCCGGGGCAATCCGACGGTCGAAGTGGATGTGAGTCTCGAAGATGGCAGCTTCGGCCGCGCCGCGGTGCCGTCGGGTGCGTCGACCGGCGCCTATGAGGCGGTCGAGAAACGCGACGGCGACAAGACGATGTGGCTGGGCAAGGGCGTTTCGCAGGCGGTCGATGCGGTCAATGGCGCGATCGCCGAGGCATTGCTCGGCATCGACGCCGAGGATCAGGGCGAAGTCGACGCGACGATGATCGCGCTCGACGGGTCGGATAACAAAGGCGTGCTCGGTGCCAACGCGATTCTCGGGGTCAGCCTCGCCACCGCCAAGGCGGCGGCGGACTCGCGCGGACTGCCGCTCTACCGCTATGTCGGCGGCGTCTCGGCGCATCTGCTGCCGGTGCCGATGATGAACATCATCAACGGCGGCGCGCATGCCGACAATCCGATCGACTTCCAGGAATTCATGATCATGCCGGTCGGCGCGCCGACTCTGTTCGACGCCGTCCGCTGCGGCTCCGAGATCTTCCACACGCTCAAGAAGGCGCTGCACGACAAGGGGCTGGCGACCGCGGTCGGCGACGAGGGCGGCTTCGCGCCGAATCTCGCGAGTCCGGCCGACGCGCTCGACTTCATCATGCGCTCGATCGAAGTCGCCGGCTACAAGCCCGGCGACGACGTCGTGTTGGCGCTCGATTGCGCCGCGACCGAATTCCACAAGCAGGGCGCCTATCATCTCGAGGGCGAGGGCAGGGCGCTGAGTTCGGCGGAAATGGCCGCCTATCTCGCCGATCTGTGCGCGAAATATCCGATCGCCTCGGTCGAGGACGGCATGGGCGAGGATGATTTCGAAGGCTGGAAGATCCTGACCGACCTGATCGGCGACAAGGTCCAGCTGGTCGGCGACGACCTGTTCGTGACCAACCCGACGCGCCTGCGCCAGGGCATCGCCGACGGCCTCGCCAACTCGCTGCTGGTCAAGGTCAACCAGATCGGAACGCTGACCGAGACGCTGCAGGCCGTGTCGATGGCGCAGCGCGCGGGCTATACCGCGGTGATGTCGCACCGCTCGGGCGAGACCGAGGATTCGACGATCGCCGACCTCGCGGTGGCGACCAATTGCGGACAGATCAAGACCGGCAGCCTCGCGCGGTCGGACCGGCTGGCGAAGTATAACCAGCTGATCCGGATCGAGGAGGAACTGGGTTCGGTGGCGCGTTATGCAGGACGCGATATTTTCAGCTGAGGGCTGCGCAAACCCCTCTCCCGCTTGCGCTAAGCGATGCACATATCTCCATTTTCGGCAATGTTTCAACCGTTTAAGCCCCTCCCCTTCAGGGGAGGGGTTGGGGTGGGGGAGTCAGAAACCTTGCTCGATATTGACGGAAGCGAACCAAAAAGTGGCGGAAAAGCTCGCTTCGCTCGCCCCCACCCCAACCCCTCCCATGAAGGGGAGGGGCTAAGTCCTGCGCGATCCAAAGATGTGTGCATAGCTTAGCGCAAGCGGTAGAGGGCAGGAGCAACCAGCTTCCCGATGCGACGAGTCGCACAGAACCCGCTTGATTCCGCGAGTCGCATGTGATTCAAGGGGACGTGGCAAAACCGAACAAGCTCAAATCCCTGTTGACGTCCGCTGCGGCTCCCGCGCTGTCGCTGCTCGTCATCACTTTTTTCGGAGGCTATGCCGTGCTGGGTTCGAACGGCGTGCTGGCCTGGGGCGATTATAATCGCCAGATCGGGCTGCGGTCGACCGAGCTTGCCAGGCTCGCCGACGAGAAGGCGGTGCTCGCCAATCGCGTGCAGTTGCTCGATCCCAAGCGCGCCAATCCCGACATGGTGGACGAACTCGTCCGCAAGGAACTGGGCGTCGCCCATCCTGATGAGGTCATCGTCCACCTCAAATGATCGCCAAATGATCGCCTGCCTCGAACCGCGGCGGCACAAACGGATTCGTTCGGCGCAGGGCGTTGCGCATGCCCATATGCCCAGCCTATAGACGAGCGCACTCGACGTAGGGCTAGGGGACAAGGCTGTTGGCAAAACCACCTTCCACGCGGCGCGGCAGGCCTGCCGCCGCCGATCCGGCGACCGCGGCGGCGGCACCCGCCACCCCGCCCGCACCGACCTCGAATCGCGAGCGGCCGCCCGAGCCGAAACGCTATGAGGCGACCAAGGAAGAACTGCTCGCTTTCTATCGCGAGATGCTGCTGATCCGCCGCTTCGAGGAGCGCGCCGGCCAACTCTACGGCCTCGGCCTGATCGGCGGCTTCTGCCATCTCTATATCGGCCAGGAAGCCGTTGCGGTAGGCCTGCAGTCGGCGCTCGAGGTCGGCAAGGACAGCGTGATCACCGGTTACCGCGATCATGGCCACATGCTCGCCTATGGCATCGATCCCAAGGTGATTATGGCCGAATTGACCGGGCGCGAAGCCGGCATCAGCCGCGGCAAGGGCGGATCGATGCACATGTTCTCCACCGAGCATCGCTTCTATGGCGGCCACGGCATCGTCGGCGCGCAGGTGAGTCTCGGCACCGGGCTGGCGTTCGGGCATAAATATTCCGGCGATGGCGGCGTCGCCATGGCCTATTTCGGCGACGGTGCGTCGAACCAGGGCCAGGTCTCCGAGAGCTTCAACATGGCCGAGCTCTGGAAGCTGCCGATCATCTTCGTGATCGAGAACAATCAATATGCGATGGGCACCAGCGTCAATCGCTCCTCGTCGGAAGATCAGCTCTATCGTCGCGGCGAGAGCTTCCGCATTCCCGGGCTGCAGGTCGACGGCATGGACGTGCTCGCGGTGCGCGGTGCCGCCAATGTCGCGGTCGAATGGGTCCGGTCGGGCAAGGGCCCGATCCTGCTCGAGCTCAAGACCTATCGCTATCGCGGCCATTCGATGTCCGACCCGGCCAAATACCGGTCGCGCGAAGAGGTCCAGGCGGTCCGCGAGAAATCCGATGCGATCGAACTCGTCAAGAAGGATCTCGAAAAGCTCGGTATCGGCGAGGACGTGCTGAAGGATCTCGACAAGGAGATCCGCAAGATCGTCACCGACGCGGCCGACTTCGCGGAGACCTCGCCCGAGCCGCCGGCTTCCGATCTCTATACCGACGTTCTGGTGGACACATACTGATGGCAGTCGAACTGAAGATGCCCGCGCTCTCGCCGACGATGGAAGAGGGCACGCTCGCCAAATGGCTGGTCAAGGAGGGCGACGCGGTCAAATCCGGCGACATCCTCGCCGAAATCGAGACCGACAAGGCGACGATGGAGTTCGAGGCGGTCGACGAGGGCACGATCTCGAAGATCCTGATCGCCGAGGGCACTGACGGCGTGAAGGTGGGCACCGTCATCGCGCTGATCGGCGGCGAAGGCGAGGAGGCCGCCCCCACAGCCAAGGCGGCGGCACCCGCCGCTGCGGCGCCTGCGCCTGCGCCCGAGCCGGCGAAGGACGCGGCACCGAAGAAGGCCGAGTCCGGTACGGCAAAGCTCGTCGTCGAAGCGAAGCCGCAGGTCGCCGATCCGGCGATCCCGGCCGGCACCGAGATGGTCAGGACCACCGTCCGCGAAGCGTTGCGCGATGCGATGGCGGAGGAGATGCGCGCGGATTCACGCGTGTTCGTGATGGGCGAGGAAGTCGCCGAATATCAGGGCGCCTACAAGGTGACGCAGGGTCTGCTCGACGAGTTCGGACCGGCGCGCGTGATCGATACGCCGATCACCGAATATGGCTTTGCCGGCGTCGGCACCGGCGCGGCGATGGGCGGTCTCAAGCCGGTCATCGAGTTCATGACGTTCAACTTCGCGATGCAGGCGATCGATCATATCGTCAATTCGGCGGCGAAGACCAACTACATGTCGGGCGGCCAGATGCGCTGCCCGATCGTGTTCCGCGGACCCAATGGCGCGGCGAGCCGGGTCGGCGCGCAGCACAGCCAGAACTACGCGCCCTGGTATGCGGCCGTGCCCGGCCTGATCGTGATCTCGCCCTATGACGCCGCCGACGCGAAGGGGCTGTTGAAGGCGGCGATCCGTTCGAACGACCCGGTCGTCTTCCTCGAGAATGAACTGCTCTACGGCCGCAGCTTCGACGTGCCGAAGCTCGACGATTATGTCCTGCCGATCGGCAAGGCGCGGATCATGCGCGAGGGCGGCAGCGTCACGCTCGTCAGCTACTCGATCGGTGTCGGCCTCGCGCTCGACGCGGCCGAGAAGCTGGCGGCGGAGGGCATCGAGGCCGAGGTGATCGACCTGCGGACGATCCGCCCGCTCGACACCGCTTGTGTGCTCGCCAGCCTGAAGAAGACCAATCGCATGGTCGTGGTCGAGGAAGGCTGGCCGGTCTGTTCGATCGCGAGCGAGATCATCAGCGTCGCGATGGAGCAGGGCTTCGACGATCTCGACGCGCCGGTGCTGCGCGTCACCAACGAGGATGTCCCGCTGCCCTATGCGGCGAACCTCGAAAAGGCGGCTTTGATCGACGTGGCGCGGGTGATCGCGGCGGTGAAGACGGTGTGTTACCGGTGACGGCCGCCGCGCAGGGCTGCGCGGCGTTGACCGGATTCAGGAATCATAGACGGTACAAAGCGCCTGCGGCGTCGACGTGCTCGCCCGCTTGAGCACCTGGTCGACCCGTTGGCGGACCGTGTAGGCAGCGGTATATTTGATCACCGTGTTCGAGATCAGCTTGCTGCTGAAGATCGGCTGATAGTCATAGGCAAGTTCAACGAACATGATCGGCGCGCCGTCGATGGCCGAGATCTGGTTGCCGGCCGGTCCGATCGCGGTCGGAGTCGCGACGTCGTAGCCAGACCCTTGAGCGCCATAGCTCGACGTCAGCGTCTTCAGTCCCTTGCAGCGCTGCCAGCGGATATACATTCCGCCCTTCGAATTGCGTTCGACGCTCGACAGGATGATGCGCCCATTGGTCGTGACGTTGTAGCCACCGCCATAGAGTTTTGCCGCAAGCATCACCTCGTTGACGTCGGCCTCGTCGATCGAATCGCGGACTCGCGCGGCGTTGTCGGCGACGATCAGTGCGATCTGGCTCATCTTCGTGTTGACGATCGCATAGTTCGAGATCTCGACGCCGAACAGGCCGACCGTGACGAGAATCGGCAACATGAACGCGAACTCGATGATCGCGGTGGCGCTGGTGTCGCGACCGATCGCCGCGAGGCGCATCAACCGGCGGGGCATGTCGTCACCGTAGGCAGGACCTGCGCCGCATAGGGCTGGTTGCGAAGCACCGCCATCGACTTGATGGTGATCGTGTTGGATCCGCCGATGAAACTCACGATTGGAACCACCCGAGGATAGCTGATCTGGACCTCGTAATAGGTAATATCATCGGCGCCACCGAGACCGGTCTTACCCATATCTGCATCCCACGATCCATTGCCATTGATGTCTTCGAAGCATTCACCCGAATCATACTTTCCGTTACTATTGGCATCCTTGTATTTTTCGGGCTTGCCAACGCCAGAATAGTTCGAATAACTCTTGCGAGAGAAGGTAAAGGTGGCTGTTTGAGCAATTTTCTGCACCTCGGTTTTCACCTTGTTGTCGATCGCCGTCGTGTCGCCGTTGTCGACGATCGTGGAATCGCGCGCTGCCTTCTGCACCGTGCCGTCCAGGATTGCCTTGACATAGCTTTGATAACCGAGGTCGAGCGTTCCCAGCAGCAGCACGCACATCGGCACCAGGATGAAGCCGAACTCGACGATGGTCGCGCCCCTCTCGTCGTGCAGGAGCGCCGGGATCGGGGTGCGAATCCTGCTCATTTCGTGATCCGCAGCGCGCCGATGGCCTTGCCGATCTTGATGAATTCGTCGCTGAGATCCGAACTGCCGCCTACCTTGGAGAAATGCGCTGCGTCGGTTGCGCAATTGGGCAAGAGTGTATCGTCGCCATCTTCCTCGAACTGCACCACCCAGACGGTGACACCCATTTTCTTGACGGCCTCGCACATCAGCGCGAACCGCTGCCTGTGCCGGGCGACGAGTTCGCTGTCCGACGTGCCCGTGTAGGTCGCCTTGCTGAAGCGCTCGGTGCCGTACATCGTGTAGCGGTCGATCGAGGCGCCGCTCGTGTCCATGATGCCGTCGGTCATGAAGATCAGGTGTTTGTTGACTGCGATATTGTTGTAGCTCTTGGGGTTGCGGTTCGGACCGCTTTCGCCGGGGAGCGGCACGTTGAACACGCCCTGCTCGGGAGCGATCATCTGCGCACCCCAGATCATGCCGACATCATGATAGGTGCCGCCGCTCGGATCGAGGCTGTTGATTATGGCCTGGAACTTGGCGCGTTCGGTGGTCGATCCGGGTGCGTCGTAATATTCCTTGAGATCAGCCGATGGCGCGGGGCAGGAAACGAACGACTTGGTCAGCGCGGTCGTCGTCTGCCGCTCCGATGAATTGTCGACGCTCGGATCGGCGGGTTGCCATTGGGTGGTGCTGTCGGCGGATGTCGGCAGCAGGTCGATGTCCATATCCTTGGCTGTGTCCGGGATCGTCGTCGTTGACGACGTGATCGCATTGGATGTCGCCCGATTGGTGATGCAACCCTTCCAGGTGTCGGTGAACCAACTCGCTGGCTTGACGGCGCTCGTTCTCAGTGTCGCGCTGATGCATTCTCTATTTGAATTATATCCACCGGTGCATTCGTAATACGTGAATGGATTGCGGATGTAGTTGGGGCTGCGTGCATAGAGCAATTTGCCGATATTGACGTTCTGCGAATAGGGAATGATGCCGTACCTCAGGCGGAGATTGCGGTTGTAGAGATTTTTCCCGATCGGCTCGAGCGTCGTGTAGAGATCCATTGCCGCCGCCTGAAGCGCCGCCAGACGCGTTTCGCCCGTCGAAATTGTGCTGGCCATCGAACCGGTGGTGTCGAGCACCAGCACGACATCGGTGTTGACGAAATCAAGCTTTGCCTTGCAGGTGACCTCGAGGTCGAGGCTCTTGATGCCGAACAACTGCATCACGCCGGTCGGCAGCTTGGCCGACGCGTTGCCGGTGACCTGGCCCTCGCTGTCGGCCGTGTAGGTGCGGACGGGGGTATTCGAACCGAATGCGGCCGTCGGAAAGTTGAAGTCGAAATATTTGTTCGCCTGCGCCTTGGCGGTATCGGTCAGCACGACCGTGGTCATTGCTGCACGTCCGGCGATCGCGCCGGAATCGCAGGCCTGTTGCAAACGCGCCTTGGTCATATAGGCGCGGCTCATGTCGATGCCGGAGCCGATCATCGCCATCAGCGGGATCAAAGCCGCGCCGATGATCACGAGCGTGTTGCCGCGCGTGTCGACCGCGATGTGGCGAACGAAGCGTCCGAGCCGTGATTTGAGATTGATCAAATGCTGGTATGCGGTCATCATGCAAAATTCCCACGAGATGCGGCTTTCCGCACCCTCCCAATACGCTCATGGGGCATTGCAGCTAATTTCGATTGAAGCGACGGGGTTAACCGCGCGTTGACCTTGTTCGCGCGTCGGGACTGCGCCACCGGTGCATGATGGACCTGACCGACATCCTCGCCGCCGATCCCGATCGTGCGATCATGCTCGCCCATGTGCCGGCGCCGCGGCGCGTGGCGCTAACTGCTTTGTGGCGGCTGGATATCACGGGCGCGGAGGTCGTACGGACGACCAGCGAACCGCTGATCGGGCAGATGCGCCTGACCTGGTGGCACGATGCGTTGACGGCGCTCGACGCCGTTCCGACCCATGCCGAGCCGTTGCTGGCCCAGATTGGGACAGTCGTCGAGACAGGCCAAGCGTGCGGTGCGGACCTCGCCGCGGCGATCGTCGGCTGGGAGGTCCTGCTCGAGCCGATGCCGCTCGCTGAGGCATTGCTGACCGAATTTGCGAGCGTTCGCGGCGAGGGGTTCTTCGTGGCTGCATCCCGGATACTGGGTGCGTCGGACCAACGCGTGGCGGCGGCCGGGCGCGGCTGGGCGCTGGTCGATCTCGCTTGTCATATCGGCGATGCCGAGACGCGGACGACGGCGCTGGCGCTGGCCGAAGCGCCGCTGGCCGAGGCGCTGGCGGCGCGCTGGCCTCGCGCGTTGCGGCCGCTCGGCATGCTCGCATCTTTCGCCGAAAGCGATCGCAAGGCCGGCGCACCACCGGGGCGTGGCGGCTCGCCCGCACGGATGCTGCGGGCGCTGCGCTTCAGGCTGGCGGGACGCTGAGGATCGCGCTATTTTTCGGGACCGGCGGAGGAAGGCTGATGGTCAGGTGGCTCGCAATTGCGGTCTTCATGGTGCTGATGATGGGGGCAGGCATTTTTGCCTATGAGAGCTTCATGGGCCGCGATCCTGTCATTCCGCCCGCGCCGGCCATGATGACGACGGCTGCGGCCGCGGAACCCGAACCGGAATCCGCGCTGCCGATCGCGAGCGCGAAAACGCGCGAGGAAAAAAGATTCGGGCGCTACGACAAGGACAAGGACGGCGCGGTCACGCGCGCCGAATATCTGCTCAGCCGGCAGAAGGCGTTTGCCAAGCTCGACCGCAACGGCAACGGTCAGCTCGAATTCGAGGAATATGCCGTCAAGGCCACCGAAAAATTCGCGACCGCCGATGCCGACCACTCGGGAGCGATGACGCCGGCCGAGTTCGCGACGACGGCGGTGAAGCGCAAGCCCAAGCCGGTGTCGGCCAATTGCCCGCCGCCGCGGTCGGCCGAACCCGAAGACGGCGATAGCGCGACCTGAGCCCTCCCGCCGGGCTCTCGCGCCTCAGGCTGCCAGCCACGCCTCCAGATCGCCCTTCGCGCGCGCGGTATATTTCAGCTTGCGCTCACCCTTGCGGCTCTTGCCTTCGACCGGCGGGAACAGCCCGAAATTGACGTTCATGGGCTGGAAGGTTTCCGCCTCGGCGCCGCCGGTGATGTGGCCGAGCAGCGCGCCCAGCGCGGTCGTCGGCGGGGGCGGCGCGAGCCCGGTGCCGGTCAGTTCGGCCGCGGCGAAGCGGCCGGCGAGCATGCCGATCGCGGCGGATTCGACATAGCCCTCGCAGCCGGTGATCTGGCCGGCGAAGCGGATATGCGGCGCGCTCTTCAGCCGCAATTTGCCGTCGAGCAGCTTCGGACTCTGGATGAAGGTGTTGCGATGGAGCCCGCCCAGCCTCGCGAACTCGGCCTTTTCCAGCGCCGGGATCGTGCGGAACAGCCGCACTTGCTCGGCATGTTTGAGCTTGGTCTGGAAGCCGACGATGTTCCACAACGTCCCCAGCGCATTATCCTGCCGCAGCTGGACGACGGCATGCGGCCAGCGTCCGGTGCGCGGGTCGTCGAGTCCCACCGGCTTCATCGGGCCGTGACGCAATGTCTCGGGTCCGCGCTCGGCCATCACCTCGATCGGCATGCAGCCATCGAAATAGGGCGTGTCGCGCTCCCAGTCCTTGAATTCGGATTTCTCGCCGGCGAGCAGCCCGGCGATGAAGCCGTCATATTGCTCGCGGTTCATCGGGCAGTTGATGTAATCGGCACCGTCTCCCTTGTTCCAGCGCGACTGGAACCAGGCGATGTCGAAATCGATGCTGTCGCGATGGACGATCGGCGCCAGCGCGTCGAAGAAGGCGAGCGCCTCGGTGCCGGTCTCGCCGGCGATCGCGGCGGCGAGCGGCGCCGCAGTCAACGGCCCGGTGGCGATGATCGCGGGGCCTGCGGGCAGCACGTCGACCCGCTCGCGCACGAGCGTGATCCGCGGATGCTGCGCGATCGCCCGGGTCACGGCGTCGCAATAGCCCTCGCGGTCGACCGCGAGCGCCGACCCTGCCGGCACGCGATGGGCATCGGCGCAGCGCAGGATCAACGATCCCATCGCGCGCATCTCGGCATGGAGCAGGCCGACGGCATTGCTGTCGGCATCGTCCGATCGGAAGCTGTTCGAACAGACCAGTTCGGCGAGACGGTCGGTCTGGTGCGCCGCCGTGCCTTCTACGCCGCGCATCTCCGACAGGCGCACGGCGATGCCGGCCTCGGCCAGTTGCCACGCCGCTTCCGATCCGGCGAGGCCGCCGCCGACGATATGGACCTGATATTCGGTCAATGTCTTGCTATGTCCTTCGAACAGGCTGCGAGGGCCCGGCAATCAGCGGGCGGCTTTAGAACAGGATGGCACGGGAGGCGAGCATGATCGATCATGTGGGCATAGCGATTACCGACATCGCGCGGTCACGCGCATTCTACGAAGCGGCGCTGGCGCCGCTGGGGATCGGCCTGATCATGGAGATCGGTTCCGACCTGACCGAAGCCGGCGGCACCGCGATCGGCTTCGGCGCGGACGGCAAGCCGTTCTTCTGGATCGGCGACAATGAGCGCGTGGGGGAGGGCACCCATATCGCCTTCGCCGTCGACAGCCGCGATATGGTCGACGCCTTCCACGCGGCCGCGCTTGCCGCGGGCGGCACCGATCATGGCGGGCCGGGATTGCGGCCGCATTATCATCCCGATTATTACGGCGGGTTCGTGCTTGATCCGGATGGCCATAACATCGAGGCGGTGTGCCATAAGCCGCGCTGAGGTCAGCGGATCGGCGCAGGGCATGGGCCGATGAACGGCGCCCGGCTGCTGCCTTTGCTGGGGCTGCTCCTCGCGATCTCCTATCCGGTTGCCATGGTGCCGGCGGCCGTCGGCATCGCGTGGAAGGGCGCCTGCGTCGCCATGCTCGCACTCTGGGCCGTGAACGAGGCGCGCGATCCCGATGGATGGCTGTTGGCGGCGGTGATGGCGCTGGGCTCGCTCGGCGACATGCTGATCGAGATCAGCTTCACCTTCGGTGCACTGGCCTTCATGGCCGGCCACGCCGTCGCGATCCTGCTCTACCTGCGCGATCGGCGAGACGCCTTGTCGTCAAGCCAGCGGGCATTGGGATTGCTGATCGTACCGGTGACGGTGCTCCTGGCCTTCAGGCTGCCCGCCGACCGCGCATCGGCGCCGGGTGTCGCCGTCTATGCGCTGTTCCTCGGCGCGATGGCGGCCGCGGCCTGGACGAGCCGCTTTCCGCGCTACCGCGTCGGGCTTGGGGCGATGCTGTTCGTCGCCTCCGACCTGCTGATCTTCGCGCGGATGGGGCCGCTCGCAGGATCCGCTTTGCCGCGGCTGGGCATCTGGCCGTTCTATTTCGCCGGGCAGTTGCTGATTTGCACCGGCGTCATCGGCGTGTTGAGAGCGCGGCGCGCCTCTTCCTGATCTCGCCGTCGCGACCGCTACGTCCGGGCGCCAGAAGCGCGCGCAAGCAGTTGCTGGCGAACGTCGATCGGCGAGGCGACGAAGGGGTGATTGCGTGGCCTGGCGGCCGAGGTTATAACTTCTGTATGACCAAGCCGCTCAAGCTCATCGCCATCGGCAATTCTACCGGTGTGATCCTGCCGAAGGAAATATTGGCGCGTCTCCGGGTGGAGCAGGGCGATTCCCTGTCGATTGCGGAAACGCCATCTGGCTTGGAGCTGCGCCCGCACGATCCCGATTTCGAGGAGCAGATGGCGGTTGCCCGCGACGTCATGAAGAGGCGGCGCGCGGCGTTGCGCGAACTGGCCAAATAGTCATGGCCCGCGATTGGCGATGGGTGAGCGAGGCTGCGGCGCTCGCGGCTCATCATGAGCAACTTGCCGAGCATGGCGGTGCCGACGGAATACGTGATCGCGGTCTGTTCGAGAGCGCGATGGCGCGCGCTCGAAATCTGGCCGCATATGCCGAACCGGACGCCGCCGCGCTGGCTGCGGCCTATGCGTTCGGTATCGCTCGCAACCATCCCTTCATCGACGGCAATAAGCGTACCGCGATGGTCGTGAGCGAGGCATTTCTGGGCTTGAATGGCGTGGCGCTCGACGTGACGGATTCCGAAATCGTGATCACTTTTCTCGCGCTTGCGGCCGGTGACCTTACCGAAGATGCGCTGGCCGAATGGTTCCGCGCGCGGATCGTGAAGGCCTGACGATCATGCCCACCCGGATCTTTACCATCGGCTATGAAGGCGTGACGCAGGCAGAATTCATCGCCGCGCTGCAGGCCGCCGGTGTCGAGCAGATCATCGACGTCCGCGCGGTGCCGCTATCACGCAAGCCGGGCTTTTCCAAGAATGTGCTCGCCGCCGGACTGAAGGAAGCGGGCATCTCTTATGTCCACTTCAAGGCGCTGGGCACCCCGCCCGAGGGCCGTGACGCGGCGCGCAAGGGCAATCGCGCCGGACTCGAGCGGGTTTATGCGGGTCAACTCGAATTGCCCGAGGCGCAGGCGCAGGCGGCGATGATGCTCGATCTCGCCGCCCAAAAACCGAGTGCATTGCTCTGCTTCGAGCGCGATCCGGGCATGTGCCACCGGACGCTGTTGCTCGACGCCGTGGCCGGCGGCGCCGAGGTGGTCGATCTGTTCGTATGAAGTTTGGGCACGCGGAGCAAAAGTCCGGGCAGAGAAAGAGGCAGTTCCCCGGCGAAGGCCGGGGCCCAGGAGTCACACGCTCCGAGTGCGCGACTCCTGGGCCCCGGCCTTCGCCGGGGAACTGGATATTCTCGAACGCTCGGCCGGCTTTTGCTCCTCTTACGTTTTCTCCACGGACATAACCGCCGTCATCGGCAAAACCCCATAGACATGCGGAAACAGCGCGCCGCCGCGTGACACCTCCCAGCGCACCGTTTCGCCGAGCGCCGTCAAGTCTATCTCCAGGATGACCAGCCCGGTCTGCCCTGCAAAATGCTTGTCGAGCGTGCCCTGCAATTGATCGCTGGTCGACAAATGGATGTATCCGTCGGCGATGTCGACGGGGGCGCCGTGGTAGGCGCCCGCCGTCTCGAACGCCGCCCATTGGTCGGTCGTCAGGATCTTCCAGGCGGTGGTCGGGTGGCTCACTCCGGCGCCGCCTCCGTCACCTCGGTCTCGCCGTCTTCCTCGTCGCTTTCGTCGATCTTCGCCGCGCCGACGACATGCTCGTTGTCGGCCACGTTGAACAGGCGCACGCCGGCGCTGTTGCGGCCGATCACGCGCAGGGAGTTCAGCCCCATGCGGATCAGCTTCGCCTGGTCGGTGACCAGCATCAGCTGCTCGCCGTCATGCGCCGGGAAGCTGGCGACGACCGGACCGTTGCGCGCGATATTGTCGATATTGCCGATGCCCTGGCCGCCGCGGTTGGTGCGGCGATATTCATAGGCACTGGTGCGCTTGCCATAGCCATTGGCGCAGACGGTCAGGATGAACTCCTCGGCGGCCGCGAATTCGGCCATCCGCTCGTCCGACAGCTTCTGCTCGGGGGCGGGCTTGTCCGGCGAGCGTTCCTTCCACGGTGCGGCACGCAGATAATCCTCGCGCTCCTCGGTGGTGGCGTCGAAGCCGCCGAGAATCGACAGCGAGATCACCTCGTCGCCCGGCTTCAGCGTGATCCCGCGTACGCCGGTCGACGTGCGGCTCTGGAATTCGCGCACGGCGGTCGATTCGAAGCGGATCGCCTTGCCCTGGCGGGTGGCGAGCAGCACGTCGTCGCTCTCGGTCAGCAGCGCGACGCCGATCAGCCGGTCGTCAGGTCCATGTTTCGAGGCGTCGTCGTCGAAGCGCATCGCGAACTTGCCGTTGCTCGGCACGTTGGCGAACGCATCCATGCTGTTGCGGCGGACGCCGCCCTGCGCGGTCGCGAACACGACGTGGAGCTTGGCCCACTCCGCCTCGTCCTCGGGCAAGGGCAGCACGGTCGAGATCGTCTCGCCGGTCGCCAGCGGCAGCAGGTTGATCATCGGCCGGCCGCGTGTCGTTGGCCCGCCCTCGGGCAGGCGCCAGACCTTGAGGCGATAGACCTTGCCGTGCGTCGAGAAGAACAGCACCGGCGTGTGCGTGCTGGTCACGAACAGCCGGGTGACGACGTCCTCGTCCTTGGTCGACATGCCCGATCGGCCCTTGCCGCCGCGCTTCTGCGCGCGGAAGGTGTCGAGCGGGGTGCGCTTGATATAGCCGCCGAGCGTGACGGTGACGACCATCTCCTCGCGCTCGATCAGATCCTCGTCGTCGATGCCATCGGCGGCGGCGGTGATCTCGGACTTGCGCGGGGTCGCGAATTCGGCCGCGATCGCATCGAGCTCGCCTTCGAGCACCTCGTAGAGCCGCGCGCGGTTCGAGAGGATGAAGAGCAGTTCGCCGATCGATGCCGCCAGCTTCGACAGCTCGTCGCCGATCTCGTCGCGGCCGAGCGCGGTCAGCCGGTGCAGGCGCAGGTCGAGGATCGCGCGGACCTGGAGGTCGGACAGGCGATAGCTGTCGCCCTCGACCTCATGTTCGACCGCCTCGACCAGCGCGATATAGGGTGCGATCTCGGCGATCGGCCAGTCGCGCTCGGCCAGTTTCTGCCGTGCCTCGGCCGGACTCGACGACCCGCGGATGATCTTCACCACCTCGTCGAGATTGGTGACGGCGATGACCAGCCCGAGCAGGATATGGGCGCGTTCGCGGGCCTTCTTGAGTTCGAATTTCGACCGCCGCGTAATGACTTCCTCGCGGAACTTCACGAAACATTCGATGATGTCGCGCAGGGTCAGCACTTCCGGCCGGCCGCCGCGGATCGCCAGCATATTGGCCGGGAAACTGTTCTGCGCGCTGGTGTGGCGCCAGAGCTGGTTGAGCACGACGTCGGGCGTCGCGTCGCGCTTCAGATCGATGACGATGCGGACGCCCAGCCGGTTCGATTCGTCGCGGATATCGCTGACGCCCTCGATGCGCTTGTCCTTGGCGGCCTCGGCGATGCTCTCGACCAGGCCGTTCTTGCCGGTCTGAAAAGGGATTTCGGTCAGCACGATCGAGCGCCGGTCGCCGCGGCCCTCCTCGATCACATAGCGCGAGCGCATGATGATCGAACCCTTGCCCGTCGTATAGGCGTTGCGCGCGCCGCTCTTGCCGAGGATCAGCGCGCCGGTCGGGAAGTCCGGGCCGGGGACGATCTCGTGCAGTTCCTCGGACGTGATCGCGCCATTGGCGATGTACGCCTTGCAGGCGGCGATGACCTCGCCGAGATTGTGCGGCGGGATGTTGGTCGCCATGCCGACCGCGATGCCGCCGGCGCCGTTGACCAGCAGGTTCGGCCAGCGCGCGGGCAGCACCAGCGGCTCCTCGCGCGAACCGTCATAGTTGGGGCCGAAATCGACCGTGTCCTTCTCGATATCCTCGAGCAGCGTCATCGTCACCTTGGCGAGGCGCGCCTCGGTGTAACGCATCGACGCGGGCAGATCGGGATCCATCGAACCGAAATTGCCCTGACCGTCGATCAGCGGCACGCGCATCGACCAGTCCTGCGCCATGCGCGCCAGCGCCATGTAGATCGCGGAATCGCCGTGCGGGTGGTAATTGCCCATCACGTCGCCGACGATCTTGGCCGATTTGCGATAGGGCCGGCCGGGGACGAAGCCGCCCTCCTGGCTGGCATAGAGGATGCGGCGATGGACCGGCTTCATGCCGTCGCGCACGTCGGGCAGCGCCCGGGCGACGATCACCGACATCGCATAATCGAGATAGCTCGACTTCATCTCGTCGACGATGTTGATCGGGCGGATATCGGAGGAGTCGGCGAGTGTCGTCTCGTCGGTCAAGGCGATGCTTTCGGAAGATGTGATGGAATGATGACGGTCTTAGCCGAGCCGGCACCGGAAGACCAGCCTCGCGTGCACGCGCGCACGCACGCGAGACGCGAGCCTGAGATGGTCGTTCAGCCCTGAGGATGGGTCATGGCGCCGTGACAAAAATTCGCGTGACCGGCCCGCTTCCGGCCGTGACGCTAATTCCGGATGAACCGCCACAGCCTGTCGGTCGACGTCTTCGCGTCATAGGCATAGCCGTCGCTGCCGAAGGTCTTGAGCGCGTCCGGGTCCTCATGATGATGCTCGCACAGGAAGCGCGCCATCATGCCGCGCGCGCGCTTGGCGGCGAAGCTGTTGAAGCGCAGGCCGTCGGGGCCGATCTCGCGGAAATCGATCGTGATCACGCGGATGTCGTCGGGCAGCCGGCCCTCGACCGCGCCCCAATATTCGCGGCTGGCGAGGTTGACGATCGTGCGCGATCCGTCGTCGCGCGCATCCTGCGCCAGCAGGTCGGCGATGCGATTGCCCCAGAAGCCGTATAGATCGCCGCTGCTGGGCGCCCATTTCGTGCCCATTTCAAGGCGATAGGGGCGAATCGCGTCCAGCGGCCGCAACAGTCCGTACAGACCCGAGAGGATGCGGACATGGCGCTGCGCGAAGCGGATCGCTTCCTCGCCGACGCTGCGCGCCTCGAAGCCGGTATAGACGTCGCCGGCGAAGGCAAAGATCGCCGGCCGGGTCGGCATGCCGTCGAAACCGCGATAGCGTTCGACGTTGAGCGTCGCGAGAGTCTCGGAGATGTCCATCAGCGCGCGGAGGCGCTCGACCGACAGTTCGGCGGCGGCTGAAGCGAGAATCGCCGACTCTGCGGCGAAGCGCGGCGAAGTTTCGTCGGCGGCCGGAAACGATTTGGCGTAGTCGAGCGTTTTCGCGGGGGACAAGGTTGCAAGCATGAGGGCGCGGGCCTTAGCCATGGGCGACCATGGCCGCAAGCGGTTCAACGCCGGTTCACCGTCAAAGCGGCATTGGCCCCGCAGGCGGCCCGGACAGGCAATCGGGAACCGCATGGATCGGGCCGGTTGGACTTGTGCCGTCGGCCCGGCCGGATTAGCAGGCCGCAACGAGGATTTTGCGGCCTGATTGGGCGACGATCAAGGAGACTGGAAGGCATGAAGCTGATTTCGAAAGCCGCGATGGCGACGGCGCTCGCGCTCGGTTCGATCGCGATGCTGGGCGCGCCGGCGATTGCCGCGAAGAAGGAAAAACCGCCCAAGGCGCCCGAGATGAAGCTCGGCAAGGAGGTCCGCGCGGCGCTCGGCGCAGCGCAGACGGCCAACAACGCCGGCGATTTCGCGACGTCGAAGGCCAAGCTCGCCGAGGCCGACAGCTTCGCGAAGGAGCCCGAGGAGCGCTACTGGATCTCGCAGATCCGCCTCGAACTCGGAACCAAGGCCAAGGATCAGGCGATCCAGGCGGAAGGCGTCAAGGGCGCGATCGCGAGCGGGATGCTGCCTGCCACGGAACTGCCGCGTTTCAATTTTTTCGCCGGCAAATTCGCTTATGATGCGAAGGATTATGTCGGCGCTAAGGCGGCGCTGAGCGAATCCGAACGCCTCGGTTATCAGGACCCCAATCTCTACCTTCTGCTCGCCGAGGCCAACTTCAAGACCAACGGTGTCGCACCCGGTCTGGCCTATATCGAAAAGGCCATCAACGCCGAGCAGGCGGCCGGCAGGACAGTGCCGCAGGATTGGTATGCCCGCGCGGCATCGGTCGCCTACAGCGCCAAGTCGAGTGCCGACACGATAAAATGGACTCGCCTGCTGGTGAAGGCGTATCCGACCACGGACAATTGGCGCAGCGCTTTGATCATCTATCGTGATTCGACCAATCCCGACAATCAGATGATGCTCGATCTCATGCGGCTGATGCGTCTCACCAAATCGCTGGCCGGCGAGAAGGACTATTACGAATATGCCGACGCGGCCTTCTCCCGCGGTATCTATGGCGAGGCGAAGTCCGTGATCGACGAGGGTAAGGCCGGCGGAGCGCTCAACGCCAGCAACCAGGCGATCAACGATATCTATGCGCAGGCCAGCGCCAAGATCGCGGCCGACCGGAAGGAACTGGCGGCGGCCGAAAAGGAAGCCGGCACGTCGAACAACTTCAAGATCGCGTCGGGTACGGCCGATGCCTTCATGGGCTATGGCGAGGATGCGCGCGCGGTGCCGCTGTATCGCATCGCGCTTGCCAAGGGCGCGCCCGACAAGGATACGATCAACACCCGGATCGGCATCGCGCTGGTGCGCAGCGGCGATATTGCCGGTGCGCGCACGGCGTTTGCCGCGGTCAATCCCGGCGGCCCGCGCGGGCCGCTGATCTCCTATTGGACCCTCTATCTGGATCAGAAGCAGGGTGGGACCGCTGCGCCGGCAGCGCCTGCCGCGTCGGGTTCCTGAGTTCGCACGGAACGTGAAGAACGCCCCCGGAACAGCGGTTCCGGGGGCGCTTTTCGTTCACGTCAGTCGACCGGCACGCCCGGCAGCAGTTTCGACGACCGGATCGTCAGCGAGGTCTTGACGTTGGCGACATTGGGCGCCGGCGTCAGTTGCGTGGTCAGGAATTGCTGGAACGCCTGGAGATCGTGCGCGACGATCTTGAGGATGAAGTCGATCTCGCCGCTCAGCATATGGCATTCGCGGATCTCGGGCAGCGCGGCGACATGATCCTCGAATGCGCGCAGATCGGCCTCGGCCTGGCTTTTCAGGCTGACCATCGCGAACACGGTGATCGAATAACCGAGCGACGGTGGGTCGAGCATGGCGTGATAGCCGCGGATGATGCCGGCATCCTCGAGCCCGCGCACGCGGCGGAGGCAGGGCGGCGCGGTCAGGCCGACGCGCGAGGCGAGTTCCACATTGGTCATCCGGCCGCTGTCCTGCAGCGCCGACAGGATTTTTCGGTCGATCTCGTCGATCAGAGGCGATGGCATGCAAATTTCCGTTCAGAAGGTTGCGCACAGGAATAATAAAGTTGCGGCCGATTGCAATTGTCCCACATTGCGACGAGCGATAATTCCGGCTTTACCCTGTGCCTGACAGGTCGTTATCGGTGTCGACGGGGCCGGCCGACGGGGCCGGCCCATGGCCTTGGGCCGGGGAGTGCGCGCGTTGCGTTTCGACGACATGATCGCAACCGTTCTCGGCCATACGCCGCAGGACGGGCCGGCGCGCACGGCGGCATGGCGTCAACTCGTCGACCTTGCCGCCCAGGCGCGCGATTCGGGCGATCGCCTGCTGTCGAATGCGGTCTACAAAAGGCTCTCGGCATGGCGCAGCGACATTCCCGAGGCGCAGCGCGCGACCGCGGCGCGGTCGCTTGCCGGCCGGCGGCTGAGTCCGCGGCTGGTGGAGTTCTTCGCGACCGACCGCGCGCATATTGCCGCCCCCCTGCTCACCTCGGTACCGCTGACCGATGACGAATGGCTGGCGCTGCTGCCGCGGCTGACGCAGACCGCGCGCTCGCTGGTGCGCAATCGCCGCGATCTCTCGCATGAGGTGCTTCAGGCGCTCGCGAGTTTCGGGGCATCGGATATCGCGATCGCGGCGCCGCTCGAATCGCCGTGCCAGCGCGAGGGCGGATCGCCCGTCGTCGAACCCGTTGTTGCCGAACCGCCGCTCACCGCGGCGGCCATCGACGAATCACCCCTGGTCGAACCCGCGGTCGACGTTCAGGCGCGCGAAACCGGGTCCGTCGTGATCCCGTTCGTCGCGCCGGCCGATCATGGCGATGCGCCGGCCGACGACGGCGCCGCGGTCCAGATCAGCGACCTCGTCGCGCGGATCGAGGCGTTCCGGCGCGAGCGGTCCGCGAACCCGCCGGTCCGCGACCGCCAGCTCCCGGTCGAACGCGTGCTGCAGTTCGCGTTCGAGACCAGCGCCGATGGCGCGATGGCCTGGATCGACGGCGCGCCGCGCGGGCCGCTGATCGGGCTTTCGATCGCCGCCGCGGCGATGCCGGGGCTGGCCGGCGTCGATGGCCAGGTCGCCGGCGCGTTCCGCCAGCGCGCGCCATTTCGCGACGCGCGGCTGATGGTGGCGGGCGAGGGGCCTGCGTCCGGCGCCTGGCGGTTGTCGGCCGTGCCCTGCTTCGATCCGGTGTCGGGCCGGTTCGAAGGCTATCGCGGCACGGCCCGCCGGCCGCGCGGCGACGAGGAGGCGGCGCCGCAGCCGGCGCATATGCTCGGTTCGGGGCATATGTTGGGTTCAGGATTGGCGCCCGATTCGCTGCGCCAGCTCGCGCATGAGCTCAAGACGCCGCTCAACGCGATCATCGGCTTCGGCGAAATGATCCACGGCCAGGTGCTGGGGCCGGTTTCGACCGGTTACCGCGATCAGGCCGGCACGATCGTCGGTGAAGCGATGCGCGTGCTCGGCGCGGTCGAGGATCTGGACATGGCGGCGCGGCTCGAAAGCGACGCGCTGCCGATCGAACCCGAGGCGATCGACGGCGGCGCGATGGTCACCAAGGTCGCGCGCGGCCTGGCGGCGCTGACCGACGCGCGCGGCGTCCATCTAGCGGTGTCGGTACCGCCGTCGCTGCCGACGCTGGCGGTCGATCGCCGCGCGGCCGAACGCATGTTGCAGCGGCTGATGGCGGCGGCGGTCGGGCTGTCGGGGCAGGGCGAGCGGATCGCCGTCACGGTGGTGGCGGCGGGCGATACGCTCGAGGTGATCGTCGATCGGCCACAGGCGCTGGCGGGACTGGCCGAGGCCGAACTGCTCGATCCCGGCTATTCGCTGGCCGGCGACTGGCCCGACTCGCCGATGCTCGGCCTCGGCTTTTCGCTGCGGCTGGTGCGCAGCCTGGCGGAAGCAGCGCGCGGGCGGCTGATGGTCGACCCGGATCGCTTCGCCTTGATCCTGCCCGCCGCAGCCGGTAGCGCCGAGGGCAACGAGGAGAGGGGCTGAAGTCGTTGCAGGATCGCCGCGTTTCGGCAAAGCGAGTGGGGGACGGCAATCGCAGGCTCGACCGTCCGTCGCGCGCGAGCGACCGGATCGTCCTGCCCGACAGTTTCGGCACCCGCTTCGCGATCTTCGTCGATACCGAGGAGGAGTTCGACTGGTCGGCGCCGCGCCGGCGCGAGAATCGCGCGACGCTGTCGACCCGCGCGATCCCGGCCTTCCAGCAGCGGTTGAGCGCGCATGGCGTGAAGCCGGTCTATCTGATCGACCATGCGATCGCCGACTGTCCGCGCTCGGTCGCGCTGCTGCGCGCCATCGCCGAGGCCGGCGAGGCGGAGATCGGCGCGCAGCTCCACCCGTGGATCAACCCGCCGTTCGACGAGGCACTGACCGACGCCAACAGCTTCGCGGGCAATCTCGATCCGGCGCTGGAGGCGGCCAAGGTCGCCGAACTGACGCGCTTGATCGAGGCCGGTTTCGGGCGGCGGCCACGGGTCTATCGCGCCGGCCGCTATGGCGTGGGACCCAACAGCGCCGGCATCCTGACCGACGCGGGCTACCAGCTCGATGTCTCGATCCGCACGCATTACAATTATGCCGCGCAGGGCGGGCCGGATTTCGCCGCGTTCGGTGTCGATCCCTATTGGGCGGGACCCGAGAGCGCGTTGATCGAACTGCCGCTGGGCGCCGCGTTCACGGGCCGCCTGCGCGGTTATGGGCCGACCTTGTTCCACCGGCTCGGCCGCTGGTCGGCGGCGCGCGGCGTGATGGCACGCACCGGCCTGCTGCAGCGGATCGCGCTGACGCCCGAGGACATGCCGATCACGGCGGCGATCGAGGCGGTCAAGGTGTTGCTGGGCGAGGGGACCAGGCTGTTGAGCTTCTCGTTTCACTCGCCGTCGCTCGAACCCGGCCACACGCCCTATGTGCGCGACGCCGCCGATCTCGCCATTTTCCACCGCTGGTGGGATGCGATGCTGGCGCTGCTCGCCGCGCGCGGCGTGACGCCGGTCGGGGCCGGCGAGATCATCGCTGCGGCCTGGGACGCACGCGCGCGCTGACATGGTCTTGCCACCCGGCCTGCGGCTCCGCTATCGCGTCGCCAGATGAAGGCGGGGCCTGTAGCTCAATGGTTAGAGCTGGCCGCTCATAACGGCTAGGTTGCGGGTTCGAGTCCTGCCGGGCCCACCATCGTCGCCCACGCCTTGCGCCGGTTACCGCGGCGGGATCGTCATCTTATAACCGAAATGCGACGGTTCGAAGCCGAGGCGCTCGTAGAACCGATGCGCATCGACGCGCTTGCGGTTGGTGGTCAACTGAACCGAGGCGCAGCCGTGTTCGGCACAATACGCCACCGCCCACTGCACCAGGCGTTCGCCGAGCTTCTCGCCGCGGCGGCCGCCGGCGATACGGACGGCCTCGATCTGGCCGTACCATGCGCCCTGGTTCGACAGCCCGGGAATCAGGCTGATCTGGAGCGTGCCGATCGGCTCGTCGCCATCGACGGCGACGATCAGATGCTGACGGGGATCGGCGCGGATCGCTTCGAACGCGGCGAGATAGGCGGGCGCCAGAGGGGTCGAAACATCTTCCCGGCCCGCGCCCAGCATATCGTCCGCCAGCATCGCGACAATGGCGCGCAGATCCCCGGCCTCGGCCTCACGATATCGGATGTCGCTCATCGCAGCATCGATACGCGGCGACGGCTGTCGCTTCAACGTCCGTGCCTGGTTTCGTCACCCTCTTGCCCGACAGGCATCCAAGCGCGTAAGGGGCGCAGCGTCGGGGAGTGGCGCAGCCTGGTAGCGCATCTGCTTTGGGAGCAGAGGGTCGCAGGTTCGAATCCTGTCTCCCCGACCAGCACCTCGTTAAGAGGTCCCAGCGGCTGGACTTGCAGCGCAATCCGGCCCGCTGAAACGCCCTTCGATGGCGACCACGTCTCGTCCTCGCCACGGAGCGCGCCCTTCCTGTCCTGTCTCGCCGCCGGATCAAACCGAGTAGAAATCCACCACCGTGGGGATCACGTCGTTGAGCAGCAGGATCTTCTTGGACGCGATCAGCCAGCGCCCCTCGATCCGAACCAGCCTGTGCTCGTAGCGGCCGAAGAAGACATGCGTGCGATCGGCGCGGACATCGCGCAGGTGTACGGTGAAGCAGGCCGAGGTCTCCGCCGACTCGTCGTCGCATTGCAGCAGCAGGACATTGGTGATGCCGTGCACCGTGCGAGGGCGCGGCGTCGATGCGACCGATTGACCGCTGCGGGCACGCCAGACCCGGTCCTCGAGGTTGCGCCGGCCCCGATAATAGATCAGCGACAGCTCCGTGTCGGGGTCTTGGGTGGGCTCAACCTCGTCACGCCATGCCGGCAGCCAATAGACCGCATCCTGGCTGTACAGGTCCAGCCATTCCGCCCACGCGCCGCTGTCCAGCAGCAGCGCCTCGCGATAGAGGAACTCGGCCGCCGCTGCCTGATTGATCGGTTCGTCGCTCATGCCGTCGCTCCGGCGAGGCGTCGCGCCCATTCGCGATAATAATTATGAAGCAGGGTCTCGTCACAGAGCTGCGCATCGGCAAGCACGCTGCGCCCGGGCATCATCCCCAGCGGCTCGGAAAAGGCATTGCCGCCGCTGCGGCTGGCCGTCATGCCGCGCCCGTGACCCTGCAGCCAGGGTTCGACCCGGCTGGCGAATCCGGCCTGGCAGTTTTCGTAAGATACGGTGTCATCGGGTGTGGCCATGCCGCTCGGGTTGAAGAAATCCTCATATTGGCGGATCCGCTGACGCCGTGCGGCCGCGCTTTCGCCCTTGGGAGCGATGCACCAGGTCCGCATCTCGGTCCGGCGCTCTGAGATCGGGCGAATGACGCGAAGCTGGCTCGATGCATTCTCGGCGATCTGGAGATTCGGGAAGATCGTGAGATTACGCAGGTTGAACATCCAGTCGCGCCGTTCGCGGCCGACCCGCGCTTCCAGCGCGTCGGCGCTTTCGAACAAAGGCAGCGCGTCCGATACGCCGATCCGGCCCCAGTTCAGCACATGGCCGCCCGGGAAGCTGTAGCTGCCGCCCTGGATGCCCGCGGCATCCTCGCTCCAGGCCGGATTGTCCTCCCAGACCGAGCGGGCGACGGCCTGGTCGGGCGCCTCCTTCCGCATTTCGAGCACGCGGATATAGGACGGGTGGGTCGAGGTGAAGTGATAGGCGTCCGAGCAGTTTTCGAGTTGCAACTTCCAGTTCGCGTCGAACGTGAAGGTCACGGTGCCGGGCACCAGCTCGACGCCTTCGGTGCTCTGGTCCGCGACGAGGTCGAGCAGCTTCGCCGCTTCGCCGAGATGCGCCTCGAGCGGCGGCATACCGCCGGCCAGACTCCCGAACAGGAAGCCGCGATAGTCGCCGAAGGCCGGGAGCTGCGCGAGGTCGTGGCTGTCGTCGTCGAAGGCGGCGGCATAGCATCCCGCTTTCTTCCACTTCACGCCGGTGTTGCGGCCGGCGCTGTCGAACGTCCAGCTATGATAGGCACAGACATGGAGCCGGGCATTTCCCGTCTGGGTCTGCGCGATCCGCGCGCCCTTGTGCGGGCAGGTGTTGACAAAGCCGCGCAGCATGCCGTCGCGGTCGCGCATGACGAGGACCGGCACGCGGCCGATCGCGGTGGTGAAGAAATCGTTCGGTCCCGGCGCCTGCGACGCAAGCCCGAGAAAAACCCAGCCGCCCTCGAAGATGTGGCGTATCTCGAGGTCGAAGATATTGGGATCGTCGAAGATCGCCCGGTGGACGCGAAACACGCCGTCGGCCGGCCGGTCATCGATCAGGTCCGCCGGGTTCGGCATCTCGGTCATGTCCTTCTCCTCGCGACGCTCAATCGACCGCGACTTCGACGAGTGTCGGCCGATCGGCGGCGAAGGAGCGCGTCAGCGCTGCGTCGAGCTGATCCGCATGCTCCACCCGTTCGGCGGCTATGCCCTGGCCTCGGGCCATCGCGCAGAAATCCAGTGCTGACAATTGCGTGCCGACAGTCTGCTGAAGCCCGAAATGGCGACCGAACTGCGCCAGCGCCTCGTAGCGCCCGTTCTTCACGATCACGAAGCTGATCGGAAGCCCCAGCTGCGCCGCGGACCAGAGGCCCTGAATCGCATACATGCTCGATCCGTCGCCGAGCACCGCGATCACCCGCTCGCCGGGTCTGCCAAGCGCGACGCCCACCGCCGCGGGCAGTCCGTGCCCGAGGCCGCCGCTGGCGCAGGTGTAGAAGCCGTCGCGCCTCAGGATCGGGAGCCTCTGATGCATGGCCGCGCGGCTCGAAGGCGCTTCCTCGACGATGATCGCGGCTTCCGGGCGCAGCGCGGCGATTTGCTGGAGCAGATAGGCGTCGGTGAAGGCGTTTCCGTCGAGCCGCGCCGGGAGGCCACGCGCCGGTGCCGGCACGCGCGCAACGGGCGCCGGTCCGTCGAGCAGCGCCTTGATCGCGAGCCTGGCATGCGCGACGACCGCCATGCCCGCCGGCGCCCACGCCGCTTGCGCCGGGTTGTCGACGATCTGGAACACCGCCGCACCGGCCGGCACATGCGGGCCGAAGCCCTCGGTATGGTAGAGCGAGAGCGGTCCGCCGATCACGAGGATCAGGTCGTAAGGATCGAGTGCCCCCACGATCGCCTCGCGGCGGGGATCGAGGAAACCGGCGAACAGCCGATGGTCCTCGGGGAAGGGGTTGCGTGCCGCGAACGGCGCCACCCACACGGCCGCCTGATGCCGCTCGGCCAGCGCGACCGCCTCATCCCACGCGGAATCACGCGCGACGCCGGCGCCAAGCACCAGCGCGGGCCGTTTCGCCTCGGCCAGCGCCGCCGCGATCTCGGCCAGTGCCGCCGGATCACCCGGATTGCGCATGGCGACCCTGCGCGCCGCGACCGGTGCACAAGGCCGGTCCCAATCGTCCACCGGCACCGAGACGAAGGTCGGGCCGCGCGGGGGTTCCATCGCAACATGATAGGCGCGCGCGATCGCCGCGGGTACGTCCTGCGCGCAGGCCGGCTCGACCGCCCATTTGACGAAGGGACGGGGAAACTCGGTCGCGCGCTCGGCGAACAGGAACGGCTCGTAGCCGAGGATCGAGCGCGCCTGCTGGCCGGCGGTGACCACCAGCGGCGTCTGATTCCTGTACGCGGTGAAGATGTTGCCCAGCGCGTGTCCGACGCCTGCCGACGCGTGGAGATTGACGAACGCGGCGTTGCGCGTGGCCTGTGCATAGCCGTCCGCCATTGCGATCACGATCGATTCCTGCAGCCCGAGGATGTAGCGGAAATCCTCCGGAAAATCCCGGAACATCGGCAGTTCGGTCGAGCCCGGATTGCCGAACACCGTCGTCATCCCGAACGCGCGCAGCAGCGACAGCATCGCATCGCGCACCGTTGGATTTGCCTCGCTCATCTCGCCTCCCACGCGATTTTCAGACCAATGCCGGAAAAGTGCCATTCGGACTATTGCAATATGGCGACGAAGCCATGCTAATAACGCATGGATTTCCACTATCGCCAACTGCGCGCTTTCCTCTCCGTCGTCGATGGCGGAAGCCTCGGGCGCGCCGCGGCGATGGCGCATCTCAGCCAGCCGGCGCTGAGCCGGCTGATCGGCGACATGGAGGCGCGGCTCGGCCAGCGCCTGTTCGAGCGGCACAGTCGCGGCATGGCGTTGACGGCCGCGGGTGAGGAACTCGTGCCGCACGCCCGCCATTTGCTGTTCGCGATGCAGCAGGCGGTCGATGCGCTCGACGCACTCCGCGGATTGAGGCGAGGCACGGCCCGGATCGGCGCGGTGGCGACCATCGTGCGCAGCGTGCTGCCACCCGCGATCGGACGGTTGATCGATGAGGCTCCCGGGTTGCGGGTCGAGTTGCTCGATCGTCCCGACAGCCAGTTGCTGGCCGCCCTGCTGGGTCGCGAGATCGATCTGATGATCGCCCCGCACCTCCTGGAGCAGGAGGGCGTCACGATGATCGCCGAGTGTCGCTACGACGACAGTTACACGACGGTGTGCGCCACGAACCATCCGCTCCCGGCTGCAGCGTCGCTCGCGGACCTCGCCGATCAGCGCTGGGTCATGCCGCCGCGCGGTGCCACGCCCCGCTCGCTGTTCGAGCAGATGATGCAGCAAGCGGGTGCCGCGCCGCCCGAGATCGCGGTGGAGACCAGTTCGATCGGCGCCATGTTGTCGCTGGTCGCACAGACGCGCCTGCTGGGCTGGCTTCCGCTACCACTGGTCGCCAGCGAAATCGCCGCGGGCACGCTGCGCACGCTCGATGTCGCGGCATTGACCCTTCGCCGCCGGTTCTTCGTCTACCGCCGGGCGCAGGGGTTGCTGCCATCGGCCGCGGCCCGCCTGCTCGAATTGCTGCCGCTGATCGCCGCACCGAGCCCATGAACCTGCCCACTCCAGACCGCGGGGAACCGAAAATCATGAAGAGCAGTCAGCGGGTAGCGATTGTCGGAGCGGGCGCGATGGGCTGCCTGTTCGCCGCCCGCCTGGCCTCGGCTGGCGCCGAGGTCACCGTGATCGATGTGGATGCCGCCCGCCTCGCGGCACTGGGCGAGCACGGCATCACGCTGAGCGACGACGGCGGCGAGCGGACGGTGGCCGTCGCGGCTCGAACCGCCGTCGCCGCGCGCGGCCCGGTCGATCTGCTGATGCTGTTCACGAAGACGATCCACAGCGCCGCGGCGATCCGTTCCGCCGCGCACCTCGCCGGGTCCGACACCTATGCGCTGACGCTCCAGAATGGCCTCGGCAATGCCGAAGCGATCGCCGAAGTGCTGCCGGCCGAGCGCATCCTGGTCGGCTTCACCGACGTCCCCGCGGATCTGGAAGGGCCGACCCGCGTCTCGTCGCATGGCGACGGTCGAATCTGGCTGGGCGGGTTCGTTCCCGAGGCGATGCCCGGGGCGGAGCGGGTCGCGGCGCTGTTTCGCCGCGCCGCGTTGAACGCGGAAGCCGACGCACAGGTGCAGGTCGCAATCTGGGAGAAGGTCGCGTTCAACGCCGCACTCAATTCGCTCGCGACCGTCACCGGTCTCACCGTGGGCGGTATGGACACGCCCGCCGGACGCCGCATCGCCGCGGCCGTCGTCGGAGAGGTGGCCGCGACCGCAGCGGCACGCGGCATCCTGGTCGACCGCCCCAGTATCGACGCCAAAGTCGCCCACGCGCTCGCCCATCATCGCGGTCACAAGGCATCGATGCTGCAGGATCGGCTGGCCGGCCGCCGTACCGAGATCGAGACGATCAACGGCGCGGTCGTGCGCTTTGCCGAAACTGCCGGGATCGCGGTACCCGTCACCGCCACGCTCGCGGATCTCGTCCGCCTGATCGAGCAGCCCGGCTGAGTGCCGAGGACGATGGCTTTCAGATTGACGTCAGGCGATTCTTCTTCGCACGGGTTGTTGTCTGAACCCGCGGCGAAGTGCGCCGTCGCGATCCCGGAATGTCTTTGGTGCCTGATCGTCAGCCCCTGAGCAACCGGTGCAGCGACTCGACGACCCGGTCGATCTCGCCGATCGTGTTGTAATGCACCGGCCCGATGCGGACCCCGCCTCCGCTGTCGAGAATGCCGAGCCGGCGGTTCGCCTCCAGCCCGTAATTATGGCCGTCCCACACCTGGATGCCTTCAGCCGCGAGCGAAGCGGCGATGTCGGCGGACGCCATGCCGTCGGCGACCAGCGTCACGGTCGACACGCGACGGTCGAACGCGGCGGGATCGGTGATGCCGAGGATGCGGACGCGGTTGAGACCGCGCAGGCCGTCGACCAGGCGTCGGGCGAGCCCGTCGTCATAGGCCTTCATCGCGTCGAACGCCGCGGCCAGCCTCGCGCGCAAACCGGAATCGGCCTCCAGCCCGCCGACCATGTCGCCGACGCCGGCGATATAGTCGATCGCGCCATGGATGCCGGCGAGCGTCTCGCGGCTGGTGGTGCCGGTGGTGAAGCGCCATGGCAGATCGTCCGATGCGGCGCGCACCTTGTAGGCGCGCAGCGTCTCGAGGATTTCCCTGCGGCCCCAGAACAGCGCATAGTGCGGGCCGAAGAATTTATAGGCCGAGCAGACGAGGAAATCGCAGTCGATCGCCTGCACGTCGATCAGGCCGTGCGGCGCGTATTGCACCGCGTCGACATAGACCAGCACGCCGGCTGCGTGGGCGATGCGCGCGATCGCCGCGACGTCGTTGATCGTGCCCGTGACGTTGCTGGCAAAGCAGACCGCGACCAGCCGGGTGCGGTCGGTCAGCAGCCCGCGCAGATCGTCGAGATCGAATTCGAACGTCTCGGGCGAGAAATCGAGCCAGCGGACGACGAGGCCGCGATCCTCGGCGAGCATCAGCCACGGCGCGACATTGGCGTCATGATCCATCCGCGAGAGGATGATCTCGTCGCCCTCGCGGAAACTGGCGCCGATCGAGCGCGACATCGCGAAGGTGAGCGCGGTCATGCTCTGGCCGAAGAACACCTCTCCGGCATGGCGCGCATTGACGAAGGTCTCGGCTGCGCGATGCGCCGCATCGACGATCGCCCCGGCCTCGATCGAGGTGTCGAACGCGCCGCCGAGATTGGCGTTGGCGTGCAGCATCACGTCGACCATCCGTTCGGTGACGCCGCGCGCGACCTGGGTTCCGGCGGGATTGTCGAGGAAGGCGACGGGCAGGCCGTTCTTGATCCGCCCGAGACCCGGGAAGTGCGCGCGAACGCGCTCGACGTCATAGTGCATGGCCGGCCCCTATTGGCGCGTACTGGAACTCCCACGCGCCACTGCTTCGATCGAGCGCTTCTATCCGGCAAGCGGCGGGCGGGAAAGTCTGCCGAAGGTCAGGGGCGAACGCGCGCCGGGTCAGCGGCACAGGTCGATTGCAGGCTGGTCAGCACGCCGCCCCAGGCGCGCGTGAACCAGGCCTGGGATTGCCGGTATTGCGGCGTGTCGAGAAAGCCGAAATGGCGGAAGCTGACGTGCGAGCCTGACGCGTTCGGCGAGATACCGATCTCCACCCAGGTCGGCAGAGGATCGGGGCGGCGCATCTTGTCCACCGCGAACGGCGGTGCGTTGCTGCCCTTGCGGTCGTCTCCTGCGAAGACCACCCATTCGAACGCGAAGAAGCGGCCGGGTTCGCCGGCCAAAACATGCGCGCCGGCAGTGCCGTGCGTCAGCCCGCGCGGATCGTCGGCGGGGAAGAAGATGATCGTATAGGGTCCGCCGACGCCGCCGATCTCGGCGGCCGGCGCGAAGAAGCTCTCGGCCCCCGCCTCGGTCGCCCAGAGCGCATAGGTGCGCGCCGGATCGCAGGCGACATCGATATCGAGGGTGATGCGATGGCCGGTGTCATGCTTGCCGGGCAATGTTCCATCGAGCCGGCTCTCGCGCGCCGTATCGGACGCGCTGGCCGTGGCCGTCAAAGTGAACGCAAGCAGAAGAGCCGAATTCCGCATCGCGACCTCCCTGGGTTGATCGATCAACCCAGTTACGCTAGAGATGCTGCGATGGTCAAGTCACGAGGACGGAAATCTTGAACGGCACGCGAAACCGGATCGTGGAGGCAGGGCGCGAGCTGTTCGCGCGCCGCGGTTATGGCGCGACGAGCCTGGCGGATCTGCGCGACGCCGCGCGCGTCCATAGCGGCAGTTTCTATCACGCCTTTCCAACCAAGCAGGCGCTGCTGATCGCGGTGCTCGAACATTATCGCGACAATATCGACGATCGCCTGATCGGACCCGCCTGGCACAACGTCGACGATCCGGTCGAGCGGGTGTTCGCGCTGCTGGCGCGATACCGGCAGTTCCTCGAAGCGAGCGCACTGATGTTCGGCTGCCCGATCGGTTCGATCGCGCTGGAATTGCGCGAACCGGACGAGGCGGTTCGCGCGATGCTGGCCGCCAATTTCGACGCCTGGATCGGACGCGTGGCGACCTGCTACGAGGAAGCGGCGCACCGGTCGGGCAGACCGATCGATGCCCGCTCGCTCGCGATCTTCACGCTGACGACGATGGAGGGCGCGGTGATGCTGGCGCGGACCTTTCGCGACCTGGCGCAATTCGACACCGCGATCGATGCGCTGCGTGCGTATGTGAGGCAGGTGTTGGGGTAGGGCGAGCGATTTTGCGGTGTTCGTGCGCTGCCTCCGCATGAAAAATGGCAGTTCCCCGGCGAAGGCCGGGGCCCAGGAGTCACACGCTCGGAGCGCGTGACTCCTGGGCCCCGGCCTTCGCCGGGGAACGAGAATACTGGAATCCGCGCCGCATTTTGCACTGATCGGGCCGTGCGGATCGATTGCCGCCGATCATGTCATGTAATGTCCACGACACGGCGCACTCGCCTCGATTAGCGATGGAACCGCCGGTCGCCGCGCCCTCAGGCCGCGCAGGCCGCCTCACGCCCCGATCCGAGCAGCCGGCCGTCGGTGATCGAAATGCCCGCCGTCTTCACGATCGCGAAGAAGATGGTCTGGCCGGTGACGATGTCGATCTCGTCATGGTCGGCCTTGCCGTCGGCGATCATCACGACATTGCCCTGCGACAATTGCTCGCGCCACCGCTTGAGCTGATCAGGCTTGCTGCAATCGGGATCGCGGACCCGGATCAGCCCCTTGAGGCCGCTGCCGAACGCATCGCGCCAATGATAGTCGCCGGCCTTGCCGAACGCGTGGCTGAACCCGCATTCGTTGACCATGCGGTGGCTGTTGAAGAAGTCATGCTCGCCGACCACCGCGAACGGGATCGTGCCGCCGCCGTTCCAGACCACCATGTCGCCGACCGCGATCGTCAGTTTCGCCGGCGCGACCGTGAAGCCCTTGCCGGCGGTCGAGACGCGCAGATTGTGCTGCGTCATCGCGGCGCCCTTGCGGCCGTCGTTCGCAGCATGGACATGGATGACGAACGGATGGTCGGTCGAGATCGCCTGGGCATGGCCGGGCACGACATTGTAGCGATAATCGCCGGGGCGCATGAAGCGCTGGGCATAGCAATCGGCGCGTCCGAGCGCGCGGCTGTCGAGTTCGTTGTACATCGGGGTGGCTCCCTGGGCTGAGGTTGGGGGGATCAGGCGGGGGAAATGTCGGCGGTCAGGACGAGTTCGTCCTCGCCGCTGTTCGTCACGCTGGCGGTGATGGCGTCGATCGTGATGTGGACGGCGGGATCGACCGGCCCTTCGACCGGCAGCACCTCGAACAATTGCGGTTGCTTGTAGACCGGGATCTTCAGCCCGCTGACGAACGGCGTCAGGATCGGACCCAGCAATCCGGTCACCCCGGCGATGCCGATCAGCGCGAGGATCGTGTCGACCGCGATCGCGAGGAAGATGCCGATGAACGGGATGGCGAGCAGGATCGGCGTGACCGCTGCGCCGATCGCGGCGAGCAGCAGCGCGGTGGTCGCCCCGAACTGCAGATTGGGCACGCCGACGATCACCGCCTGCACGGTCCAGACGCCGCCCGACAGGCTGATGTCGAGCCGGAAGTCGCCGGTCGCCTTGATGAAGTCCGAGAAGGAGACCGGCACGCTGATCGTCGGCCAGTCGATGCAGATCCGCGGCGTGCAGACCCGGCCGACGCAGGGAATGTCGATGCACACTTGCGGCAGGCAGAAATCGGGCAGGATCGTGCTGAGATCGATGCCGAAGCTGAGGTTCAGCGACCAGTTCACGCGCAGGTCGACGACGCGGACGATGTCGGGCGGGATCAGGTCGATGTCGCCGTTCACAAGCGTCGCGGTGACGGCGTAGCTGGCGACGAATGGCCCCAGACTGTCCGATCCGCTCGCCGATTGCGGCGGGATCAGTGCGATTGCGGTGTCGATCAGGCTGTTGGCCGCGGTTTCGTCCACGGCTGCGATGATTTCCGCCATGGCGGTCTCTCCTTTCGTGATGGGTCAGACGATGCCGCGCACCTTGATCTGGTCGTCCTCGATCAACGGGCCGACGATCGGCACGAGCTGGAAGGCGCCGGCGCGCAATGCCCTGAGCGGCAGGCGGATACCGGCGAGCACGGCCTGCAGGATCATGAACAACAGGCATTCGAGGAAGGATTCGAGCTCGTCGGGCTTGATGTCGACGATCTCGACCGCGTCGACCGCCAGCGCGATCGCATCCTCGCCGGTCGAGGCGAGGACATGTTCGAGATGGCCGACCGCGAAGATGCGCAGCTTGAAGCAGGTGAGTTCGCTCAACTTGTGCGTGTCGTCGCGCCCGGGATCGGTGGGCGGCCGGTCCTGGCCCTGCTCGCGGCCCTTGTCCGGACGCGGCGGTTTGGGATCGATCCGGATCCGGCGGCATTCGATGCACAGCTCGACATCGAGCGCGGCACTGAACTGGCCGGGGCCGAGGTTGAGTTCGGGCGGCAGCGGCCGCGTCTGCTTGAACAGATCGACCTGCGGGATCGACATCCGCAAGCGCCATTGGATCCCGCCGGGCACGCCGGGAAACGCGATCGCGTCCATCCGCGTTTCGGCGACGGTGGTCACCGGCGTGAAGGCGGGCGAGCCATAAGCGAGATGGTGCGGGCGCGCGGTGCAGAAGGCGGTCAGCGCATCGTCGAGCGCGTCTTCGTGGATGCTGGCGAAGACGGTTTCGGCCTGGGTGAGACTCATGTCTATCTCCTTGAGTGGTCGAGGCTTGGTGCCGATGTCCGACGGCCGCATGGACGCATCCGCCTCATGCCGGGCACGAGGCGGCAAGCAGCGCGCGCAGCTGTCAGCGGCCGGCGAATCGCAAGCGAAGATGTCGTTCAATAAGCTGCCAGTATGAATCGGATCGATGCGCGCGACCGATGGTTACCCCGAAATTCATCAGGGCAACCCCACATGTCCGATAGTGTCTATCAAATTTACGCAGGCCGGACTCTGGTCTCCAGCGCGTGACGATGATTTAAAGGAGTCGTTTCGCCGCCGATAGGAGAATTTCGACATTTGCGACGAGCCGCAATGGCTTGCGACGAAGCGTTGCGAGCGACCCGGTCCCAAGCGCGCCGTGCCGGTCTTTTCAGCGCCAGCTCGGTCATCGACTACGTAACAAACCGCATAGCGACAGCCGCGCAAGGAGACCATCCCGGGCAGCAGGAGCGTGCTTCATCGTCGATGGGTGCAATCGCTCCGCGGCACGACGGAGCAAGACATCGCATGGAAAAGACAATGAAGGCGGCCGTCGTCCGCGAATTCGGCAAGCCGCTCGTCATCGAGGAAGTGGCGGTGCCGATGCCCGGTCCCGGCCAGATCCTCGTCAAGATCGCCGCGACGGGCGTCTGCCATACCGATCTGCACGCCGCCGAGGGCGACTGGCCGGTCAAGCCCAGTCCGCCGTTCATCCCCGGCCATGAAGGCGTTGGTCATGTCGTCGCGGTGGGCGCGGGCGTCAGCCATGTGAAGGAGGGCGACCGGGTCGGCGTGCCCTGGCTCTACACCGCATGCGGGCACTGCGGGCATTGCCTGGGTGGATGGGAAACCTTGTGCGAGACGCAGCAGAACACCGGCTATTCGGTCAATGGCAGTTTCGCCGAATATGTGATCGCCGATCCCGATTATGTCGGCCGGCTCCCGGCCAATATCGGCTTCGTCGAGATCGCGCCGGTGCTGTGCGCGGGCGTCACCGTCTACAAGGGGCTCAAGCTTACCGACACCAAGCCGGGCGACTGGGTGGCGATTTCCGGGATCGGCGGGCTCGGCCACATGGCCGTGCAATATGCCAGGGCCATGGGCCTCAACGTGGTCGCGGTCGACATCGACGACGCCAAGCTGAAACTGGCCGAGGACCTGGGCGCGGCGCTCACCGTCAACGCGCGCGACACCGATCCGGCGGCGTTCATCAGGAAGGAGATCGGTGGCGCGCAGGGGGTCCTGGTGACGGCGGTGTCGCCGATCGCGTTCCAGCAGGCGATGGGGATGGTCCGCCGGGGCGGCACGGTGTCGCTCAACGGCCTGCCGCCGGGCGACTTCCCGCTGTCGATCTTCGACACCGTGCTGAATGGCATCACCGTGCGCGGTTCGATCGTCGGCACGCGGCTCGACCTCCAGGAAGCGCTCGATTTCGCCGCCGCCGGCAAGGTCCGCGCGACGGTCGCGACCGACACGCTGGAGAATATCAACGCCATCTTCGGCCGCATGCGGCGCGGCGAGATCGCGGGCCGCATCGTCATCGACTTCGAACAGGCAGCCCAGGGACTGGTTGATCATGCCGAAGCTGCGTCGGTTACGGCCGGACAGTCGCCGATGCTCGTCGTGCCGGCCTGACACGATCGACATCAAAGCGCTGTCGCCATGCGGCAAGGCGGGATGAGGCCGACTTGAAACGGGCTTCAGTCAGGACATGAGAGCGCCTTTCAGGCTGCAGGACGCCATGCGCTGCGCAGGCCGGGTGGCGAGAATGGGAGAGACGGTGAGGGAGGTCATGACCTTGGCCCGTCTCCGCGTGGCAGACGGCTCATGATCGTGACCGCGCCCAGGCCGGCCATCACTATGGCAATCGGAAGATTGTGGACGACCGTCATGAGGACGCCGGTGACCATCGGAAACAGGCCCAGCACCCCGATACAAAACCGGGTCAGCGTGGGGTTCCGGGCGGGTTGCGTGCGTCGAACGAAATGGTGGCTGGTGTGGGGCATGAAGCTGGACCTGATGAGAGCATGCGAGCCGCTGATGCGGCGTTCGCGGGAACCGGACGCTGGCGTCGGACCAGGGGCCGATGACGCCAGCGCCGCGTTGAGGGGTGGCTGGCTTGCGCGGCCTAGAAGCGCCAGGTGATTCCGGTGAGCAGATGGTGGCGCTCGAAGCGACCATCGCCATCGCTCAGATCCAGATAACGATATTCGATCCGGGCCGAAATGCGGTCGGTCAACCTGCGCTCGAGACCGCCGCCGACGAGCCAGCCGTCGCGATTCTCAGAGATGCGCGTGGTTCCGGTCGGTGCAACCACCGTCGTGCGGACGCGATCATTGGCGTAGCCGGCGCGGCCATAGATCAGCGTCGAAGGCGTGGCGAGATAGCCGGCGCGGGCGGTAACATCGACCGACCGTTGCGGATCGAGCATGACAGGGTCGACCGCGGCTCCGCTGCTCACCGCGTCGCTGGTGCCGACGCTCACACCCAATTGGGCGCCGAGCACGAAATTCCCGATTTCCTTGTCGTAGGCGCATAGCCGCCGATGATCGGGGAGTCCGCCGAAGCGTCGACGCTCACCACGCCGAGATCGGTTTCGGGATTGCGGACCCTGGTCTCCACCCAGCCCGCCTGGACACCGATCGACGGCCCATCGAAGGTCTGCGCGTGGGCTGTATTCGTCATGGGCAGGGCTGAAAACAGGGCGCACAACGAGATAAAAATAGTCTTCACTCTAGTATATCCTCAAGATGACACGGCCGATATGTCCAATACGATGTTGGACGGCGCGTTTAGACAGGAACAATATTTGCGTATCAACAATTGTATTTGTCGGGGTGGTATTTGTTACCCTCTTCGCTCTTCAGTGAGCGCCACTGGTGTCGATCGGGCCCTTGGGCTTCGGAACCAGCCAGATCAGCGTGGCGGCAAAGCCCAGGCAGATCGCGATCACGCCGAACATGTTGAGCGTGGCGAGCATGACGCTCTGGCCCTCGACCGCCATCGACAACAGGTTGACCGAGGCGTCATGCGGCATGCCGGCAGCGTCGGCGGTCTCGAGCAATGGCCTGCCGTTGGTCATCGCGCCGGCGAGTTCGGTCTGGTTGAAGCGCGTTGCGTTCGACCAGCCGCTCTGGATCAGCGAGGTGGCGAAGGCGCCCGCCAGGGTCCGCATGAAGTTCGACAGGCCGGCGGCATTGGCCTGCTCGTCGGGGTCGACGCTCGCCATCGCAAGGCCGGTGACCGGCACGAAGAACATCACCATGAACACGCCGGTGATCAGCATCGGCCAGGCCATCTGCAGGAAGGTCACATCGGGGGTGAACGTCCACATCCGCCAGACCATGATCAGCCCGAGGCCGAGGACCCCGGCACAGACGATCAGCCGGGGATCGAACGTCTCGCAGGCCTTGCCGACGAACGGCGCCGACAGGACCGCGAGAATGCCCATGATCCCGGTCGCGTAGCCCGCCCAGGTGGCGGTATAGCCCATGTTGGACTGCAGCCAGAGCGGCACGATGACGATGCTGGCGAAGAATCCGCCGAAGCCGACGGCGTAGGTCAGGGCGGCCCCGACGAAGCCGCGGTGCAGGAAGATCCTGAGGTCGACGATCGGGTTCCTGTCGGTGAGCTCCCAGATCAGGAAAGCGATGAAGCCGATCGCCGCGACGATCCCCAGCGTGCGGATCTCGGCCGAGGCGAACCAGTCATGGTTGCGCCCCTCGTCGAGCATGATCTGCAGCGCGCCGACCCACATGACGAGCAGAGCGAGGCCGATCTTGTCGATGACGGCCGGGCCACTCGGGTCGGGCTGGCCCTTCAGGAGCATCATCAGGACGAGCCCGCCGCCCGCGGCGACCGGCACCTTGATGAAGAAGATCCACGCCCAGCCGTAATTGTCGCAGATGATGCCGCCGAGGATCGGCCCGGCGACCGGCCCGACCAGCGTCGTCATCGCCCAGATCACCGTCGCCAGCGTCGCTTTCTCCTTGGGGAAGATGCGCAGCAGCAGCATCTGCGACAGCGGCATGATCGGGCCGCCGACCAGACCCAGCAGCACGCGCGTGCCGAGCAGCATGCCGAGCGAGCTCGACAGGCCGCACAGAAGCGATACCGCGGCGAAGGCCAGATAGCAGGTGATGAAGGTGCGCTGCGCGCCGAACTTCCTGGCCAGCCAGCCGGTGAGGGGAACGGTGATCGCCTCGGCGACCGCGTAGGAGGTGATCACCCATGTGCCCTGCGACGACGACACGCCCAGATTGCCGGCGATCGTGGGGATCGACACATTGGCGATGGTGGTGTCGAGCACCACCAGGAAATTGCCGAGTCCGATCAGGATCGCGGCGATGTACAGCGGCGCGCCGGTCAACGGGGCGGAGTCGGGCTGTGCTTTGATGGCTGCCGTCATGGCTCATACTCTCTGCGCGGTGAGGGCGGTCAGCCCGAGACCCGGATGTCGACGTTCATCGACAGGCCGACGCGGAGCGGGCGCTGCGTCACTTCACGCGGATCGAGCTTGATGCGGACCGGCAGGCGCTGGACCACCTTGATCCAGTTGCCCGTCGCGTTCTGCGCTGGCACGAGCGCGAACGCCGCCCCGGTGCCGCCGGAGAATCCCGCGACGGTTCCGTGATAGACGACATCCTCGCCGTAGAGATCGGAGGTCAGCGTGACCGGCTGGCCGGGGCGCACATTGGCGAGCTGCACTTCCTTGAAGTTCGCATCGACATAGGCCGCCTGGACCGGCACCACGACCATCAGCATCGCGCCGGCCTGGACGCGCTGGCCGACCTGGACCTGACGTCGCGACACCACGCCGTCGACCGGCGCGCGCAATATGGTGCGCTCGAGATCGACCCGCGCCTGATCGAGCGCGGCGCGCGCGGCGAGCACTTCGGGGTTGTTGTCGATCGACGTGTCGGCGATCAGCACGCGGTTGGCCGCGCGGGTGGCGATCGCTGCATCGCGCGTCGCGGCGGCCTGTGCCCGGCCGGCCTCGGCCGAGCGGAGGTTGGCGGCGGCGGTGCTGAACGCGTTGCGCATCGTCGTCAGCTCTTCGCCCGAGATTGCGCCCGAATTCGCCAGCCCTTCGCGCCGGGCGAGATCGATCCGCGCCTTCTCGAGGTCGGCGCGCGCGGCCACGACCGAAGCTTCGGCCTTCATCTCGTCGGCATGCCGGGCGGAGACCTGGGCGCCGAGGCCGCTGTCGTTGGCAACCAGCCCCCGCACCTGGCGGATCGTGACGGCGAGACCGGCTTCGGCGCGCGCCACCGCGATCCGGGCATCGGTATCGTCGAGCCGGACCAGGATGTCGCCACGGCGAACCTGCTGCGCATCCTGGACCAGGACCTGCTTGACCGGGCCGCCGATCAGCGGCGTCACCTGCGCGACATCGGCGCCGACATAGGCGTTGTCGGTCACGACGTGGTGCGACCCGACCAGCGTCTCATAGCCGTAACCGGCGCCGCCGATCACGGCGATGGCCGCGGCGAAGCCGCCGAACAGGCGCATGCGCCTGGCCTTGCGCGCCCTGGCTTCTTGATCGGCGGGGAGCGGATCGGCCTGGACTGGGTCCGATTTCGTGAAATTATGTTCGATGACGGACATGGATTGGGTCTCCTTTTACGAATGAAAGCCGCCGCCGAGGGCGCGGATCAGGTTGACGTCGAGCGCGAAGGCCCGGGTTTCGAGCTTTGCGACAGTGAGGCGCGATTCGAGCACGCCCTCCTCCGCCGACAGCACGTCGAGATAGGTCGACAGCCCTTGCTGGTAGCGAAGCCGGGCAAGGCGGTTGGCTTCTTCGAAGTCGGCCAGCGCGCGGCGCGACTCGGTCAGCCGCGCGACGAGCATGGACTGGCTGGTCAGCGCATCGGCGGTCTGGTGCAGCGCCGCGATGACCTGGCGATCGTACAGCGCGATCGCCTCGTCATATTGACCGCGGCTTGCGCGGTACCGGCCCTGCAGCGCGCCGCCATGGAAGAGGGGGAGGCTGATGGCGGGACCCGCGCTGCCAAAGGCGGATTGATCCTTGAACAGATTGTCGATGCCGAAGGCCTGGAAGCCGACCAGCGCCCCCAGATTGACGTTCGGGTAGAAGTCGGCGCGCGCGACCTTGATGCGCTGCGCGGCGGCGTCGGCGCGGGCGCGGGCCGCGGCGATATCGGGCCGGCGGCCGATCAGATCGATCGACGCGTTGTCGGGTATGCCCTGCATGGCGAGCGCGGCGATCATCGGGCGGCCGATGCTGCGGCCACGGTCGGGTCCGGACCCGACCAGCGCGGCAAGCGCGTTGTTCGCGAGTTCGATCGCCTCGTCGGTGGCGGCCAGATTCGCGTGGGCCTGCTCGAGCCGGCCCTTCGCCTGGCGCATCGTTGCATCGGTATCGAGGCCCCGGCCGACACGCTGCGCGACGAGCTGCAGCGTCTCGGCGCGGATGTCGACCGCCGTGCTCAGGCTGTCGTGCTGCGCATGGAGCGCGGCCAGCTCGGCCCAGGCAGAGGCAATGCCGGTGGTGAGTGCGAGCCGCGCTTCCCCGGCATCATAATGCGCCGCCTGCAAGTCCAGTTTGGCGGCACGGAGCGCCGCCTTGTTCTTGCCCCACAGGTCGAGGTCGATCGAGATGCCGAGGCCCACCGTCGCGCTGTCATTCCAGCCGGCCGGCAGGATGTCGCCGGGAATGTCGTTGTTCTTGCTGAGCTTCACGGCCTGGACGGTGCCACCGGCGTCCACGGTCGGGGCGAGCGCCGCGCCCGCCTGCCGGGCAAAGCCGTCCGCGGCCCGGATGCGCGCCGCTGCCACAGCGAGGTCGGGCGAACCGGCCAGCGCCTCGTCGATCAGCTGGGAAAGCTGGGGATCCCGATAGTGCCGCCACCAGCCCTCGCCCGGCCATTCCGCGCCGGTTCCGGCCAGCGTCCGGGCAGCGGCCGCCATGGGCGCCGTGCGCGCCACGGTCATCGGTCCCAGGTCGGGGACCGACGCACAGGCGCTTGTGCAAAGCGCAAGAAGGAGGGCTGCGCGGCGACGCCGCGCAGGAAAATAGGGGATCATTGCAGATATCCTGTCTCGGGACGTGGTACCGTACGGTCTAGTCCATTTTTGAATCGCTTGTCAACGGGAAAAATGGACCCTACGGTACCGCTTAGATTAGAAGGAGTTAGCGGCGGTGGCGCGATTGAAGTCCGATGAGAAGCGCCGCGAGATCGTGCGAGTCGCGGCGCTGGCGTTCCAGGACCTGGGTTATGAGCGCGCGTCGATGCTGACGATCGCGGAGCGCCTGCGTGGTTCCAAGCAGACCGTCTACAACTACTTCCCATCCAAGGAAGATCTGCTTCGCGCCGTGCTCGACCTCGAAGTGGCCGAGGTCGCCGACCAGGGGTTGGAGACGCTTCTGGCCGAACCGGATCTCAGAAAAGGCCTTATGGGACTCGGCCGGATCTATCTGACGCGACAGCTTGCCCCGCTGGCGATTTCCAACATTCGCACCGTCGCGACGCAGCCGGCGGAATCGCGGATCGGCGAGGCGTTCTACCGCGATAGTCTGTGCGTGGCGTGGAAGCGCGTCGCGGATGCGTTCGCGGCGCTGATGGATGCCGGCAAGCTCAGACGCGCCGATCCCTGGCTTGCGGCGATGCATTTCAAGGGGCTGATGCTTCAGGATCTGCTCGAGCGGCAATTGCTCGGTGCCGCAGCCATCGTCGATCCGGGGGAAGTCGAGGCCGCGGCGCGAGACGCTGCCGAGGCCTTCCTGATGATCTATGGTCCGGGCGAGTCCGGGGCAGGGGCGGGGGCCCTGGCGTAACGGAGGCGTTCGATCGTCGCGCCACTTTCGAAGCTGGAATTCCGTCCGACTCGCTTCCCTTGATGGGGAAGGGGCCCCATTCCGGCATTGACAATTAATGGACTAGACCGTACGGTACAATGCTTGTCCCGGACCGGAGAGCAGAAACCGAATGCGCGTGCGTACCGACACAAAGAGAAACGAGATCATCCAGATCGCGGCGGAACTGTTCGATGCGTCGGGGTATGAGCGCACGTCGATGTCCGCAATCGCTGCGCGGCTGGGCGGGTCCAAGGCGACGCTATACGCCTATTTCGAGTCGAAGGAGGCGTTGCTCCGGGCGATCCTCGATCGCGACGTGAACGCGCAAGCCGACCGCTTGATGCAGGAGTTGATGTCGGAAAAGGATTTGCGCAGCGGCCTCATCCGCCTCGGCATCGCCTATCTCACCGGTCAACCGGCGCGGGCGGCGAGCATCCGGACCGTGTCGAACCAGCCGATTGCACGAGAGTTTTACGAGAATGCGCTGCGTCCCGCGTGGCAGCGCCTGGCCGACCGCTTCGCGACCATGATGATGGAAGGCCGGCTGAAGTTCGCCGATCCCTGGATTGCCGCGATGCACTGGAAGGGCCTCAACGACTGGGACACGCTCGAGAAGTACCTGCTCTGCGCGAGCGCCGGCCCCAACGCCAACGACATCGTGAGCGCCGCGACCGCGGCGGCGGATGCTTTCCTCAATCTCTATGCCGATCCGTCCGAAGCGAGGCAAATGCCGGAATGACCGCTGCGGCATGAAGCGCGATCACGCGCTCCAGTGGATATCGATCGCCTGTTCCGCTTCGGCCAGCACGCGGCCGATGGGGGTGGGGGACAGCGGGCCGTCCGCGATCGCCTTCTCCAGCAAGGCGCGCTTGTCGTCGCCGGTGATGACGATCGTCAAGGTCCGCGCCGAGACGATCGCCGCCCGGCTCAGGCTCACGCGCGCGACCGGTGCCTCCTTCGGCAGCGGATCGGGCATCACCCCCAGCGCCCACCGCGTCTTGGGGCCGGACAGGGCCTCGTCGAGATCGGGGCCGGGGAAGATCGACGCGGTGTGACCATCGGCGCCCATGCCCAGCCAGACCAGGTCGAGCGGCCAGTGCAGATCCTGGAGACGCGCATCGGCGGCCTTGCCGGCCGCGCGATAATCGGCAGCCGCTTCGCTCACGATCGGGAAGACCCGCGCGCCCAGCGGCAGGAAGGCCTTGGCGAGCACCGCGACGTTGCTCAGCGGATCGGTCACCGCGACCACGCGCTCATCGGTCGGAATGATCGTCACATTCTTCCACTTGAGCTTCTTCGCGGCGAGATGCGGGTAGATCGCGAGCGGGGTCTTGCCGCCGGGCAGGGCGATCAGCGCCCGGCCGCGCGCGTCGAGCGCGCTCTCGATGATGAACGCGACGTCGCCGGCCACCGCCTCCGCCAGTTCGTCCGCATCGTCATAGTCCCACCACTCGGCCTCGATCATTCCAGTTCATCCCCGTCGATTTCGCTGCGTGATCGCAGCCGATGGCCCCTGAACGCCGACAGCACAAGCCCTCTGCCGAACGGGATTGGAGCCGCGTGAAAATTGGTCGCCCGGCGATGATTTCAAGCGTGGGTCGAGACCCCGCACGTCGGCGAGATCGACGCGATCGCGGCTCTTCCGCCAAGCGTCGCGTCAGCGATCGGCCGCCTGCGGCGCGCCGTAGGTCATGTTGGGCCAATGTGGGGTCCGGCCACGCCCTCCGCGCAAAACCTGTTGCATTCCAGGCTCTTGGCGGCGGGTATTGGCTCCCTGAGTAGGATTCGAACCTACGACCGTCCGATTAACAGTCGGATGCTCTACCGCTGAGCTATCAGGGAACAGTGCGGAGGCGGGCCTATAGCAGCGGGTCCGCGGCGATTGCAAGCGCTCTCAGACGGCAAATTGCTCCATCGTGATCCGGTCGTCCAGCGCATGCTCGGGATCGAACAACAGGCTGAGCGTGGAGGTGCGATCGATCTCGATCGAGACGGTCTCGACGTCGCGGACTTCGCGCTGGTCGGCGACGGCGCTGACCGGCCTCTTCCTGGGTTCGAGCACGCGGAAGCTCGTGCGCGCGCGCTCGGGCAGGATCGCGCCGCGCCAGCGCCGCGGGCGGAACGGGCTGATCGGCGTCAAGGCGAGCATGCCAGACCCCAGCGGCAGGATCGGGCCCTGCGCCGAGAGGTTGTAGGCGGTCGAGCCGGCCGGCGTCGCGACCAGCACGCCATCGCACACCAGCTCCTCGATCACGACCCGGCCGTTGACCGACACTTCGAGCTTCGCGGTCTGGCGCGTTTCGCGCAGCAGCGAGACTTCATTGATCGCCGGCAGCTCCACTTTCTCGCCGTCGACCGTGGTCACCGCCATCCGCAGCGGCGTGACGTTGAACGGCTTGGCGCGCGCGAGTCGCTCCTCGAGCTTGTCGGGATGCCACTCGTTCATCAGGAAGCCGACGGTGCCGAGGTTCATGCCATAGACCGGCACGATCCGGCGGCGTTCGAGCATCGAGTGCAAGGTCTGCAGCATGAAGCCGTCACCGCCCAGCGCGATGATCAATTCGGCCTCGCCGACATCGACCCAGTCGCGCCGCTCGCGCAGCGCCTGGGCCGCATCGCGGGCGGCTTCGGTAGGCGAGACGACGAGCGCTCGCCGGGGCTGGTCGGTCATCCGCCGGTGACACTCATGTGGCGCGCCACCGCGGGCGTCGCCGCCCGCGCGTCGATACGGAAATCATGCGCCTTCGGCTTCAGCCGCAGGCCGACATCGAGCGCGGCATCGAGCGCGTCGATGCCGCCTTCGCGATAGGCCGTCTTCAGGTCGACCTGGTCGTCATGGCCGAGGCACATGAACAGCCGGCCATCGGTGGTCAGCCGCACGCGGTTGCAGCCGTCGCAGAAATTGTTGGTCAGCGGCGAGATCAGGCCCAGCCGCGCGCCGAGTTCCTCGACCTGCCAATAGCGCGCCGGCCCGCCGCTGCGATGGCCATCGGGCGTCAAGGTGTAGCGCGCACGCAGCCGGTCGGTGACCGCAGTCAGCGGCAGATAACGGTCGACCCGATCCTCGTCGATCGCGCCGAGCGGCATCGTTTCGATCAGCGACAGCGTGAAGCCCTCGCCGGCGCACCAGACGAGCATCGGTTCGATCTCGTCCTCGTTGAAGCCCTTGAGCGCGACCATGTTGATCTTGATCGCCAGCCCCGCCGCCTTGGCCGCGGCGATGCCGCCCAGCACCTGCGTGAGATCGCCATGGCGGGTGATGTGACGGAAGCGGTCGGGATCGAGGCTGTCGAGGCTGACGTTGATCCGGCGCATGCCGGCATCGACCAGCGCCTCGGCCTGGTCGGCGAGGCGGGTGCCGTTGGTGGTCAAGGTCAACTCGTCCAGGCCATTTCCGAGATTGCGCCCGATCCGCCTGGCGAGTTCGTCGACGCCGCGCCGCACCAGCGGCTCGCCGCCGGTCAGCCTGATCTTGTCGATGCCGCGCGCGATGAAGCGATCGGCGATCAGCGCGATCTCGTCGAGGCTCAGCACCTCGGCGCGCGGCAGGAAGGTCATTTTTTCCGACATGCAATAGCGGCAGCGCAGGTCGCAGCGGTCGGTCACCGAAATCCGCAGATAGGTGATCCGCCGGCCGAAGCCGTCGGTCAAACGCTTAGTCGCATCACTCGAGGCCGTCTCCATAGGGGACATGACTAGGCCTTCCGCCGTCCGGCGGCAAGGTGGTGCTGGCGCAACAGTCGCTTCCTGCTAAGCATGACGCCGAGATGGGGGTCGGCCAGTGAATCCGCAATCGCAGCCAGCTGCCAGACCTTCGGGACCGGCCGCGATCCTGCTGCTGTCCTTTCGCCAGCGCGACGAGCTGGCCGCGGCGGTATCGGCGGCCGGCTGGCGCACGATCGCGGCGCGGCGCGGCGAGGCGATCGAGCGGCGCTTCCTCGCCAGCGGCGCCTCGCTGGTCGTCGTCGATGCGCGGGGCGCGTTCGACGAGGGGCTGGTCGCGGTCCGCGCGCTGGCCGACACGGTCGAGGCCAATGCCGCGGCGCTGGTCGTGCTGCTGTCGCGCAACGACGTGCCGCGGCTCGATGCCGTCCACGCCGCCGGCGCGACGCATTATCTCGCCAGCCCGTTCGGCGACGCCGAGCTGGTGCAGGCGCTGCGCTTCGCCGAGCGCCATGCCGAACGGCTCGCCGGCGGCACGCGCACGCATCGCGGCTTCACCACCGAGGACCCCGAGGCCTTGTGGTGGCGCTACAATCCGCGCGACGATTCGCTGCAGTTGAGTCCGGCGATGACCACGCGCTTCGCGCTTTCGGGCGCCAGGCTGGCGACGCTCTACGGCCTGCTCGACCGGCCCGGGCGCGATGCGGCACGCGGCGCGGCGCGGCGACTGGCGGCGGGCGCGGGGCAGACCGCGTTCGCGCATCTGATGCCGGGCGAGACCGATCGCGTCGCGCACCACCTCCATCGCGATCGCGACGGCATCATCACCGGCAGCATCGAACAACTCGGCGACAACACGGCGCTGCCCGGTCGCGGCCGCCGCGACGCGATGACCGGCCTGCGCGACGCGACCTCGGTGCGCCGCTGGCTCGATCAGCGCGTCGCCGAGCAGGTCGGTGCGAGCCTGCTGCTGATTGCCGCCAGCCGCTTCGAACTGGTCAACAGCGCTTATGGCCGCGCCGCCGGCGACACCTTGATCCAGGCGGTCGCGCGGCGGATCGAGCGCGCGACCGGCGAGGCGATCGGCCGGCGCGGCACGGTCGCGCGGATGGCGGGGGCCGAATATGCGGTGCTGCTCGACGCCTCGGTGCCGCTCGACCGGGCGCGGCAGATCGCCGGCGAGATCGCCGATGCCGTCGTGCGGCCGTTCCTGTCGGGCGAGGTACTGGTGACGCTCGGCTGCCATATCGGCGTCGCGACCGTCGAGCCGGGCGACGGCGACGGCATCGACGTGCTGCGCCGCGCCAGCATCGCGCTGGCCGAGGCGCGTGCGGCCGAAAGCGGGACGATTCGGCTGCTCAGCGGCGCCGAGGCAGTCGAGGTGGCGCGCGAGACCCGGCTGGGCGCCGACCTGCGCAACGCGATCGCGCGCGACGAGATCGAATTGCTGTTCCAGCCGCAGGTGGCGATGGCGACCGGCGAGATCGTCGGCGTCGAGGCGCTCGCGCGCTGGCGTCACCCCGAATATGGCGAACTCGGCGCGAATACGCTGTTCGCCGCCGCCGACCGCGCCGATTATCTGCTGCCGCTGTCCGAACATGTCCAGGCCAAGGCGGTGCGAGTGGCGGCGGCCTGGCCCGAGCCGCTGCGCACGATCCGGCTGGCGATCAACGTCACCGCCGCCGACATCGCCCGGCCGAACTTCGCCGAAACCTTCCTCGCGATGGTCGCGGCCAGCGGCTTCCCGCCCGGGCGGCTGACCGTCGAGGTCACCGAGAACGGCCTGATCGAGGATCTCGGCGCGGCCGGCGGGCTGCTCGCGGCGCTCAGGGCAGGGGGCTGCCGCGTCGCGATCGACGATTTCGGCACCGGCTATTCGAGCCTCGCCTATCTGAAGTCGCTGCCGCTCGACTATCTGAAGATCGACAAAAGGCTGAGTCAGGACATCGCCGGATCGACCCGCGACCGCGTCGTCGTCCGCGGCGTGATCGACATGTCGCGCTCGCTGGGGCTTGCGGTGATCGCCGAAGGGGTGGAAACCGAGGAGCAATTGACCTTGCTCGCGCAGGAGGGGTGCAATTTCTACCAGGGCTTCCTCTGTTCGGAGCCGGTCGACGTGACGACGCTCGCGCAGCTGGTGCGCGACCGCGGCTGAGCGCATGGCCGCGCCATCCGCTCAGGCCGACCTGTCCGGCGACTGGACCGGCACCTACTCGGGCGACCCGCCCAACGTGCCCGGCAACAGCTTCGAAGCGTGGATCGTCGACAGCGGCGGCGTGCTGACCGGCGGGATCGTCGAACCCGACGAGGAGACCGACATCGGCATCCTGCGCGCCGACATCCGCGGGACGGTGGCCGGCGGCGAGGTGCGTTTCCTCAAGCTCTATGACGGCGCCAGCCATGCCGCCCACGGCGTCGACTATCGCGGCCGAGTCAGTGACGACGGCTGCGCGATCGCCGGCGAATGGACGTTCGCGGCGCATAGCGGGATCTTCGAGATGCGGCGGCGCGGCGGCCAGGCGGTGGTCCGCGAGATCGCGGAAAAGGCCGAGGTGCCGGTGGAATAGACAACGGCCGTCCTTCCTCCCATCAAGGGGGAAGGGGCAGCTCACCCGACAAAATCCGACAACCCGCACCGTTGGTCCGATCCCCCCGCCGAAACAGGGACAACCACTTGCCAACCATAAACCGTTCGGACAGATGAGCCGATTGCGCCCGCCGGACCAGCGCGGGGCCCCAAGAGGATTTCGATGACCGAAGAGCCGGATACGGCCCCAGACGATGCCGTGATCGAAGACATTTCCGCGCAGCCCCCGTCGCCCTGGCGCCGGATCGCCAGCTTCGCCGACCGGACCGCGGTGCTGTTCATCGGCATCGCCGTCGGCACCGTCATCGGCGGCTCGTTCTTCGGGCTGCGCAGCGCCCCTGCGACGGCGCCGGAGCCCGTGCAGATCGTTGCCACGCCGGCCAGCCAGCCCGCGATTCAGGCCGGTTCCAGCGAATGCGCCGCGCGCTTCAGCGGCGGGCTGACCAGGGCGCTCGCCGCCGGGCGGCCGCTGCACATCGGCGTATTCGGCGACAGTTTCGGGGCGGGCGTCACCGAAGGGCTCGCGCTCCAGTTCAGGGACGATAAATCCTGGGTCGTCCACGGCTTCTCGAAGCAGGCCACCGGCTTCACCCGCTATGCGAAGCTCGATCTGCTCGACGACATCAGGGCGAAGCTGGATGCGCAGCCGATCGACATCGCGGTGATCTCGTTCGGCGCCAACGACACGTTCGACATTTATGACGATGGGATCGCCGCCCAATATATGAGTCCGACATGGCAGAAGATCGTCGGCAAGCGTGTCGACGCGGTGATCCAGCTGCTGCGCGATCGCGGCGCGCAGGTCTATTGGGTGGGCCTCCCCAAGATGCGCGAGCCCGATTTCGACGTGAAGGTCACCGAGATGAATGCATTCTACGCGGCCCATATGCGCGCGCTGGGCGTGCCCTATTATGATACGGTGCCCGTCAGCGTCGATGCCGGCGGCCAATATTCGGCGCATCTGGTCGATCCCAAGACCGGCAAGAGCGAACTCGCCCGCGCCAATGACGGCGTCCACATGGCGACCGGCCATGCCTATGCGCTGCTGACGCGCGGGCTGGTCACCCGCATCCGCGATTATGTCGCGCTCGCCAGGGCCGATGTCGACCGGCAGGCGGCGCTACGCGGGCGGCAGGCATCATTGCGCTGATGCCCATGATGTTCGCCGCGGCGCTCGCCGCCGCCACCACCGGCGCCGCGACGCCCGCGCCGGCCTGCGCGGCGCGGCTCTGCTATGCCGACGCTATCCGCCCGTTCCTCGACACGCTGGCGGCGAGCAAGCGCACGTCCGGGCGGCCGGTCCACATCCTGCAGATCGGCGACAGCCACACTGCCGGCGACATGTTCACCAATGGCTGGCGCACCGTCCTGCAGGCGCGCTACGGCTTCGGCGGGCGCGGCGTGCTGGCGGCGGGGCGGCCCTATCCCGGCGTGATCACCTTCGGCGTGACGCAGGCGATGTCGCCCGGCTGGACCGTCAACGCCAATTTCGGCAAGGCGTGGAACCCCGCCGGCGCGGCGATCGGCATCGCCGGCTTCTCGTTGACGACGCGGCTGGCCGGCGAGACGATGGGCGTGACCAGCGACACGCCCGACCAGAATTTCGACCGGATCACGTTGTGCGCGCTGCGCCAGCCCGGTGGCGGCGCGGTGACGATCCGCTTCGGCACGAAGGTCGAGCGCTTCGATCTCGCCGCCGACGAGACCAGAGCCGAATGCCGGACGGTCGACAGCGAATGGCGCGTGTCGAGCGCGCAGGTGACCACCGACGGCCCCGGCATCGTCACGCTCACCTCCTTCGCCACTTTCGCCCGGCAGGGCGGGGTGGTGCTCTCCAACCTCGGCGTCAGCGGGTCGCAGCTCGTCCATCTCGCCCGCGAGAGCGATCGCGTGATCGCCGCCGAACTCGACGCCTGGCGCCCCGACCTGATCGTGCTGGCGTTCGGCACCAACGAAGGCTTCTCGCAGAGCCTGACGCCCGATCGCTTCGAGGAGGATCTGCGGTCGCAGGTCCGGCGCATCCGCCGGCTCGCAGGCCGCAAGGTGCCGATCATGCTGATCGGCGCGCCCGACGCCAATACGAACGTGAGCGCGATCGCCCGCAACTACGGATCGCCGATGCCCTGCCCGAACGCCGGCGGCACGCCCGGCATTTGGTACACGCCGACGCTGCTCGGCGCGGTCCGCGAACGGCAGCGCCAGGTGGCGCACGACATGGACCTCGCCTTCTGGGACTGGAGCGCGGCGATGGGCGGACTCTGCTCGGCAATGACGTGGCGCAGCGCCGATCCGCCGCTGATGCGCGGCGATCATGTCCATTTCACCCGCGCCGGCGGCGCCCGGCTCGGCGCGATCCTGTTCGGCGACGTCGAGGCCGCGCTCGCCGCGCCGCGCCGGCCGTAACGAAACCACCGGCGCATGCTTTTCCCGACGGCCAGCTTCGGCCTGTTCTTCCTCGCGGTGTTCGCGCTCGCCTGGGCGCTGCGGCGCTCGAACGAGTGGCACAAGATCGTCCTGCTGGTCGCCAGCTGGATCTTCTATGGCGCGTGGGACTGGCGTTTCGTCGCGCTGCTGATCGCCAGCGGAATTCTCAACTGGGGCGCGGCGCGGCTGATCCTTGGGCATGACGACGAACCGCGCCGCCGCCGGCTGATCCTGATCCTCGGCGTCGCCGCCAATCTCGCCATTCTCGGCTGGTTCAAATATTATGGCTTCTTCATGGAGCAGGTCTCGGACTTGCTCCACGCCCTCGGCTGGCAGCGCGACTTCAACATCCTGCAGGTGGTGCTGCCGATCGGCATCTCCTTCTTCACCTTCCAGGGCATGAGCTATCTGATCGACATCTACCGGCGCGAGACGCAGCCGGCGCGCCTGCTCGACATGACCCTGCTGATGTCCTTCTTCCCGCACCTCGTCGCCGGGCCGATCGTCCGCCCGTCGCATCTGATCCCGCAATTGCAGGCGGTGCCGCGGATCGATCGCGGCATGGCGTCGATGGGGCTGCTGCTGATCGTCTGGGGCCTGTTCAAGAAATCGATCATCGCCTCGTACCTCGCCACCGAGTTCGTCGATCCGATCTTCTTCGATCCGACTGCGCATTCCAGCCTCGACCTGATTCTCGGCGCCTATGGCTATGCGGTTCAGATCTATTGCGATTTCTCCGCCTATAGCGACATGGCGATCGGGCTGGCGGCATTGCTCGGCTATCGCTTCCCGGTCAATTTCAACCAGCCCTATCGCGCCGCCTCGCTGCAGGATTTCTGGCGGCGCTGGCACATCAGCCTGTCGAACTGGCTGCGCGACTATCTCTACATCGCGCTCGGCGGCAGCCGCCACGGACCGGTGCGGCTCTATCTCGCGCTGATGACGACGATGCTGCTCGGCGGCCTGTGGCACGGCGCGAGCTGGAACTTCGTGATCTGGGGCGCGATCCACGGCGGCGTGCTGGTTGCCGAACGGCTGTGGCGGCGCTTCCGCCCGGCGGCGTGGCCGGTGCTGCCGACGCTCGCCGGCATATTCATCACCTTCCACATCGTCACCTTCGCGTGGATCTTCTTCCGCTCGCCCAGCTTCGAGGCGGCGGGCGACTATCTGACCGGCATCGCCGCGGGCAATTTCGGGACCACGACGCTCGCGCCGCTGGGCCTGGTGCTGATCCTGATCGGCCTGTCGCTCCACGCCTTTCCGGCGACCACGCTCGAACGGATCGCGATGGCGATGCGCCGGCATGCGCCGGTCGCGATCGGGCTGGCGATCGGCGCGACCATTCTCGTCATCGATTCGATGCGCCCCGAGGGCGTCGAACCGTTCATCTACTACCAGTTCTGAAGGACGCGCCGATGGTCCAGCCCCCGCGCCATGCTTTGGTCTCGCCGGTCGACCTGCCGATGCCGGCCGACCCCGAACCGCACCCGCTGCGCTGGACCGCCACCGTGATCGCCACCGCCGCGGCGCTGCTGGCTTTGTTCAACGCCACCGCATTGGTCGGCTGGGCGCATGACCTGCCGCCCAGCCCCGAGAGCGCGAAGATCGTGGCGGTCGCCGAGGGCTGGTACGGCGTCACCGACCGGCTCGGGCTGACGATACCGGGCGAACTGGTCCGCGCCGGCTATGACCGGCTCAAGGCAGCGCGGTTTTCGTGACTCCCCTCTACCGCTTGCGGGAGAGGGAAAGACGCCGAAGGCGGCGAGGGTGAGGGCCTGAAGGGCGAGACCCGCTCACACCCTCACCCTGGCTCGCTGCGCGACCCTGTCCCTCTCCCGCAAGCGGTAGAGGGATAAGCATCGCACTCACGAATAAAAAGCGTGATCCCCGATCGTCGCGACATGCTTGCGCTTCGCATGGAAGGCCGACCGCGCCCGCGCCGAATTATAGTACAACGCCGTGCCGATCACCGGCTTCGCGGTGCCGGTCCGCGCCTCGACGGCGACGTCCCATGCGGTCTGCCAAAGCCGGTCGCTCTTCGACGGATTATAGCTGTGGGTGTTGAAGAACTGCCCGGCCTGATGGATCACGCCGCACACCGTCTTCGGAAAGATCGGCGAACGCAGGCGGTTCATGATCAGCTGGGCGACCGCGAGCTGGCCGGTGCGCGACTGGTTGGCCGCTTCATGGCGGACCACCTTGGCGAGGCAGATCAGGTCGGGATCATTGGTATCGGCTGCCGCGATGGACTTCGGCGCCTGGGCGGCGTCCGGGGCCGGTTCCGTCAGCGGAACGTTCGGCGTCTGCGGAGCGATGATGTCGGCCATGGGCTCGGTGAGCGCTGCGGCCATTGCCGGTGATTCGATCTCTGCCACGCCCTGCGCGGCAAAGCTGTCTGCTTCCGGAAGAAAAAGTGCCCATCCCAGGGCGGCGGCAGACAGAGTATAAGCGATCGTCTTGCGTCCGGTGGACATCAAGAACCCCCATTACCTGCGCAAGAAGTGCGAACCGCGCCTACTCAACACCAACCAAACCGGCGGTCGCTGACTTCCCACGTCTTCCAAGGAGCCGGCACGTCACGAACTGACGAAAGCCCCCGGGCAACGAACGGCGCGCGGTGGCTGCCAAGTGGCTTTGTTGCAAGGATGTTACGACCAACCGTTGGACCGAACGGGTGAGCCGAATAATTTTCGCCGATCTGCGTGGAACTCTTGCATTTGTCAGCGATCGTTAATTTATGCCCGCGAATCGGGCATGCATTTGGAAATTCTGCTCCGCTCCAGCCCTTGCTGGAGGGGTTGGGGTGATTTTTCTTCTCGATTGGCCCACAGGAAGAAGGGGTCTCGTTGCCCCTACCGCTTCCGCCGCCACACCCGCACCAGCGCCCGCACTTTCTCGCGCGGGGTGCGCCGCTCGTCCGAAACCGCGTCGAGGAATTCGGCGAGCCGATGCGACTTGGCGGCGGTATAGAAGGTGAGGGCGGCCACCGGCACCGCGACCGTGACGAACGCGGCCAATTTCCCCAGCGCCGACATCTGCGTCATATCGAACAGGTTCATGCCGAGGAAGCCGGTCACCACCGTGCCGATCAGGCCGAAGAAGGTCACCACCGTCAGCCGCACGACCGAGCTCGCCTGCCGGCGCAGGCCGTCGCTGTCGAGATAGTCGACCATGTCGATCACCTCCTCGCGGACCTCGCGGAACAGCCAGTCGGTCCCCAGCAACGCGGTCCAGCGGATGAAGATGTCGCGCGCGGGCGCCTGGCTGGAGACCTCGTGGAACCAGTAGCGGTGGGTGAAGCGCAGGAAATTCTCGTGCGTCTGGCGGATCTCGCGCCGGAACAGCCGCACCGTCGGCACCGCATAGTCGCGCAGCTGGCTGATCGCGGTGACCAGCCGGTCGCGGAAGATCAGCAGCGCCGCGCGATGGAAATGAGCGATCAGTCCGAGCAGGAAATATTGGTGGCGGAACTGTGCGAGGATGCCGGTCTCGGGATCGGTGAAGCTGGCGCTTCCCGCCGCGCCGACCATGACGAAGGTATGGCCCGAACACAGGATGCGCGTGTTGGTCCGATCGTGGCCGCCGGCCGGATCCCAGAACCGGTCGTAGCAATGCTGCGCCTCGAAATCGCTCAGGAAGCGCGGCGCGAACGGCGCCTCGCCGGCCCGGCCGGACGGCGCCGCGAACGCCAGCCGCATCCAGTCCTCGCGGCTGATCGACACGGGATCGTCGACGGCGAGGAAGGCCTGCAGCGGAATGCGCTGATGCTCGAGCTGGCGGCAGGGGATCGTGCCGGCGTCGACACTGCGGTCGAACGCCAGCGGGTGCAGCAGATAGGCCCAGTGCGCGGCCACGCACGGCGCGCGATGCGCGCGCACGGCGGCGAAATAGCGGTCGCGCTGCGCATAGTCCGATTCGGCCAGGCGGTGTCCGTCGCCGTCGAGCAGTGACACCCGCGCGCAGCAATGCGCGCCGCCGCCATCCGCGTCCCAGCTGGTCGGATAGGCGCGGCCGAACCGCAGGAGCATCTCCTCGGCCTGGTCGAGAGTCAGGTCGCGGCCCGCCACCTCGATGACGAGGATCGCCAGATCGATGTCGTAGAAGAAATAGAGCTCGATCCGCACGACGTCGAAGTCGATCGCGGGCTGCCCCGGCCGCAGCGTGACGCGCATGGTGGCGACGTCGTGGCGCCGGAAGATGCGGATCGGCGAGGCGCCATAGGCGTCGTCCCCGCCTTCGCCATAGAGGAAGCGCTGCACATCGGGCATGAACGCGACGAACTCGGCATAATGCCGCGGCTGGAAACCCCGCCCGGCGTCGGTCAACGCGTCGTCGACCGCCTGCCAGTGGCAGTCGAGCGCCAGCAGCCGCTCCCAATGCGCCGACGCCGCGACACGGCCTTCCACCGGCGCGATCTGGATCGGCCAGGTCAGGATCTGCCTGAAGTCCCGGACCATCGTTGCGGTCGGGTCGATTGCCGGGCCGGCCTCTCCTTCGTCGCCCATCGTGGTTCTCCCGATCGGTCGATCACAGGCTTACACGCGGTGGCGGTGCACGGCCATCGCGATATTGGGGCGAGGACGATGCCTTGAGACCCTCCGCTTCAGGAGCCCGTAGCCCGAACATATCCGGACGCCGAGACACTCATCCGTCAGGCTCTGCTCCCGCGCCCGGTCATTCGCTCGCCTTAAGCATCGATTCAGCGGCCTCTGTTAGACTCCGCCGATGACGCAGCTGAACGACCCCGCCTTCACGATCCGGATCTCGCCAGCGCGCAAGTTCGTGGAGATCATCATGTTCGGCCACTGGGACGCCGCGACCATGCGGCGCTTCGACAGCGAGCTGCGGCGCCTGCTCCCCGCACTGCCGGCCGGCGGATGCCGGATCGGCGACCAGAGCACGCTGTTCGACACCACCGACTATGCCGTGCAGTCGCAGGACGTGCTGGAACAGCTCGGCGGCATGGCCGCGGACAAATCGATCGGTTCGCGCCGGATCGCCGTGCTCGTTTCGAAGACGCTCACCAAGCTGCAGGTGCGCCGCATCGCCCCCGACTACGGCCTGTTCTGCGAGCGGGACGAGGCCATGCGCTGGCTGTTCGAACCTGACGGTTTGCGCGTCTGTGCCGACGCGCACGGGCGCTGACCGCGCGCAAAACTGCCCGATCCCCCTCCGCCGTTCGTCCTGAGTAACCGCTGAGCGAAGCCGAAGCGGTGTATCGAAGGACATGCTCGAGCGAGGGGCGATGTCAGCGGGCGACGCCTGGAGCGTCGGGTGGGATACATGTCTCGCCGTCAGTCGCGGTAACAACGATCAGCGTACGCATCGCCTCGACGACAGCGCGTAAGCCAGCGGAGATGCATTTACGGGTCGGGTCGTAGCGATACAACCAGTCGCGCTCCGCCCGCTTGACCCGAGCCCGGTGTCGGGGAAGGATCGTCGCGGGCAAGCTGGGAACATGAGATGGACCGACGACAGTTCCTCGCGAGCGCCGCATCCCTGGGGCTCAGCGCCGTCTGGGCGCCGCGATCGGCCGCGAAGCCGTCGCGCGTCGCATGGCGCGAGGATCGTGCGCTCTATCCCCAGGGCGTCGCGTCGGGCGATCCGGACGCGCACAGCGTCGTGCTGTGGACCCGCCGGCCGTTCGACCAGGGCGATCGGCACGCGCTGACGGTCGAGGTGGCGCTGGATGCCGACTTCCGCCACGTCGTCGCCAAAGCGAGCGCGCCGGTGCTGGCGGACGCCGACTGGACCTGCCGCGCGCTGGTCGGCGGCCTCGCCCCGGCGACCATCTATTGGTACCGTTTTACCGACGAGACCGGCGCCGGCAGCCGGATCGGCCGCACGATCACCGCGCCGCGCGACAGCGATCCGCGCCCCGTCCGCTTCGCCTTCGTCTCGTGCAACAGCGTCAACGAAGGCGCGCAGAACGCCTATCGCCGGATGATCTGGGAGGATGAGCGCGCCCACGCCGACCGCAAGCTCGGTTTCGTCCTCCATCTCGGCGACTTCATCTACGAGGTCGTCGAATATCCCGATGAGGTGCCGCACCGCTATGCGCGCACCGTCCATGATCTCGGCCGCATCCCCGATGCCCGCAAGGTCAGCAATTTCCACGTGCCGACCAATCTCGCCGGCTATCGCCACGTCTATCGCGCGCATATCGACGATCCCGACATCCAGGATGCCCGCGCGCATTTTCCGTTCGTCTGCATCGGCGACAATCACGAATTCTCGTGGCAGGGCTGGCAGAGCTTCATCAAATATGAGGGCAAGATCGAGCCCGCCCAGCCGCTGCGCGTCGCCGCCAACCAGGCCTGGTGGGAATATATCCCGTCGCGCGTCCGCAAGGCCTCGGGCGCGGGGCTCGACCGCTTCGCGCCGCCCGCGGTGATCCAGGCGCCGATCGAAACGCTCGACGACGATGGCTTCGGCGCCGAGCCCAACAATCGCGCCGCGGTCGGCAGCATGACCGCGTATCGCGCGCTGCGCTACGGCCAGCATGTCGATCTGATCCTGACCGATTTCCGCAGCTATGCGATGCGCAACCCCGGCGACCGGCCGGAAATGGACGCGTTCGACCTGCCCTTCCCGGTGGTGCCTCAGGAATTGCTGGAGGCGGTCGACGGCGGCCGGGACTATCAAGGCGGCCATCCACCCGCGACGCTCACGGTCGGCGACACATCGGTGCCCAATTTCCGCAAGGATGAGCCCGCCTTCACCATGCTCGGCCGCGCGCAGAAGGCGTGGCTGAAGGACCGGCTGACCCGATCGACCGCGACCTGGAAAATCTGGGGCGCGACCAACGGCCCGCTCGACATGCGGACCGATCCGCAGAACCTGCCCGCCGGGCTGGTCGCGGCGAAATGGCCCGGCAAACATTATGGCACCTTCGGCGGCGGCGATTTCAGCGGCGCCTTCGCCGAGCGTGCGGAGATCTACGACATGGTGCGTGACCAGAAGATAGCGGGCTTCGTCACCGTCTCGGGCGATCGCCACAGCTTCTGGGCAGGCTATGCCGCGCCCAGGCTGCCGCCCGCCGGCTTCGATCCGGTGGGACTGAGCTTCATCACCGGCTCGATCTCCGCGCCCGGCCTCGCCGAAGCGTCCGAATATTGGAAGGAGTTTCCCCTGCTCCCGCTGTTCGTGCGCAAGCCGCAAGGCGCCGCGCCCGAAGCGACGATCAACCTGACGCTCAAGCACGGCGTGCGCGCGGCACTCGAATATGCCGCCAGCGGCGACATCGCGAAGGCCCGCGCCGCGACCAACCCCGACGTCGCGCCGCATCTGGAATTCGTCGACATGGCTGGCCACGGCTATGCGGTGGTCACCGCCGGACCCGAGGCGATCGAGACTGAATTCGTCTGCATCCCCCGCCCGATCACGCGCGCGACGACCGCCGAAGGCGGTCCGCTGCGTTACCGGGTCTCGCACCGCGCAATGCTGTGGCGGCCGGGCACCGCGCCGAAGCTCGAGCAGCGGGTGCTGGAAGGGGATGCGGCGCTGTCGGTTTGATGCCGCTTGGGGCCAGGCAGCCACGCGCCCGAACGTGGCCGTTCGACACCGCTTCTTCGCTGGCTGCAACAGGGCAATTGGGCGAAGGCTCTTGTCGGCAGCTGCCACCCCCCAACCGCCATCCCCGCGAAGGCGCAAAGGCGCTGACATAAGGTGCGGGTAACGGAAAAGCGTGAGTCCCCCGCGTCACAAATCCCCCTTTTCCGTCATCCCCGCGCAGGCGGGATCCATTTTTGGCATAGATCACCAGCGTTTATCGGCCGGACACATGGATTCCCGCCTGCGCGCATAGGCGCTGACTTAAGTGACCTTTATCTGCTCCCCTCCCGGCCTTCCGGGAGGGGCTGGGGGTGGGTCGCGAGCGAAGCGAGCGCCCTTTCTTCAGCCTTCACGGCAAAGAACCACCCCCAGCCCCTCCACGAAGGCGTGGAGGGGAGCAGTTCGCAGCGTTAAGTCAGCGCCTATGCGCCTGCGCGGGAATGACGGGTGGGGAAAGTGGACGTGAAAACCACCAATTCTGCGCACCCGAGCGTTAACTCAGCGCCAATGCACTTCCCCGCGCGCAGACGATCAGGGGGCAATGCCGCCACAGAAACAGACCATCGCCATTCACCCGATCACCCCGCCGCCCACAACCCGCCTTATTGTTCGATCCAGGCTTTTCAGCGATAACCGCCACAATGCCAGTCGCCCGCAACGGACGAAACCCGTGAACGGCCAATGTGGACGGGAGAGCAGATGAAGCCCATTTCAACATTGGGTGCTGCGGCGATGCTGCTGATCGCGCTAACCGGAGCCGGAAGCGCTGCCAAAGCCGATACCGTGCTCCGCTACGCCGCGCCCGATGATGCGCAAAACACGCTGGTGATCGAGGCCTCCGCCGATGGCGACATGCGCATCGAAGATGGTCGTGGGCAGGTTGTCATCGTTCGCGATGGAGAAAATTATCTCCTGTTTACGCCGCTCGCCGGCGGGCGTGGGGTCACGCGCGTCGAGGACTTTCTAGCCGTCGGCGCGGAAGTCCGGGCCAGCATGATCGAAAGCGGCGCGATGACCGCGAGCGGAGAGAACACGCGCTACGAGGTTCGCCCGAATGGTTCGCGCACCATCGGCAAGTGGCGGGGTGAAGCCGTCGAGATCGGTCCGGTCGATGGGTCCGGCGTCACGCAGGATATCGTCATATCCACCGACCCGTCTCTCGCCGATGTGCGCCAAGTCGCGGTCAAAGCACTCGAGGCGTTCGAAAAGCCGTCTCGCGCCGTTCTGATCTATCCCAAACAATTCCAGCAACGGGTCAGCGAGACGCTCGCGCGCGGGGTGCCGGTTTCGTACGATGGACGGGATCTTCGCGAGGTCGGTCGCGGCCCGGTCGCCGCGGACCGCTTCGAACTGCCGCAAGCGCCGTTGACTCGCGAGCAGTTGCGGATGCTGATGGGGCGTTGAGTTGGCTGGACGGACGGCGCCGCCCGGCTTCCGATCCAACGATCACGAAGGCCGATCGCGATCGTGAGCAGGCAAGGATCGATCTTCAGCACATCGGCAGGGCCGTTCCAGCGCCGGCGCCGCAGCCGCCCGCGGCTCCACCCGTTCCGCCTGTCCCCTGATCCCTTCGTCACCGACTCGACCTCGGCGCCCGGCCTCGCCGAAGCATCCGAACATCGGAAGGCATTTCCCCTGCTCGCGCTGTTCGTGCGCAAGGCGCCGGGTGCCCCGCCCGAAGTGACGATCAACCTGATGCTCGAGCGCGGCGTGCGCGCGGCGCTCGAATATGCGGCCAGCGGCGACGTCGCGAAGGCACGGGCCGCGACCAATCCCGACGTCGCGCCGCATCTGAAATTCGTCGACATGGCCGGGCACGCCTATGCGGTGGTCAGCGCCGAGCCCGAGGCGATCGACACTGAATTCGCGTGCATCGTCCGTCCGATCATGCGTGCGACGACCCGACGGCGGCCCGCTGCGTTACCGGGTGTCGCACTGCGCAAGCCTGTGGCAGCTTGGCACCGCACAGAAGATCGAGCAGCGGTTGCTCGAGCGCGATGCAGCGCTGTCGCTTTGATGCCGTTTTGGCGCGTGGCAGCCTGGGGCAGAGTGGCCCGTCTCACGCCGTTGCGCATGCCAGCGGATTGCCGTCGATGGCGCCGCACCAGACCGGGACGCCGCCGCGGAGGACCTGCGTATCACCGACCGCGACTTTGCCGACATGGGCCTTCGCATTCTCGACGCCGAGAAGAAAATCGTCGATTTAGTGTCCGATGTTGAAACGATTAGCCGCCCCCTGTTCAAGATGCCGCAGATTTTTTGGCGGTTAGGAGGCTTGCGCCAAGCCGATCGATCGCCAGCGTGTTGCAATTGAGTTCGTGAAGCGCTCTAAGCCCAGCATGGAGGGTCATAATGCAACGTCGAGCAGAGTTTAGACCGTTTAGTTGGCTTCACGACCTATGGAAGCGGGAGCAGCTTGACCTGTCGCCTCCTTATCAAAGGCGCAGTGTGTGGTCGGATCGCTTCCGATCAGACTTCATCACCACCGTCCTGATGAACTATCCATGCCCAGCGATATTTCTATTCGAAGAAATTCGACCCGATGGTTCTTTCTTCTATAAAGTCGTTGATGGAAAACAGCGCCTCACTACGTTGTATGATTTCGTTAGCGATAGGATCGCAATAAGTGAAGATTATCCGAATATGACAATGCGTGGGCGCCGATTCAGTGAACTGGATGATTCCATCAAATTGGCAGTCTGGAGATATGCATTTTCTGTAGAATTTGTGGAACAAGAAAATGAGGCTCTCATTAACGATATTTTCAACAGAATTAACAAGAACGTCGCCAAGCTTTCGCAACAGGAACTGCGGCATGCTCTATTTTCTGGATTATTCATGAATGCTTCCGAAGATTTGACTGAATTTATGGAAGAGAGGCTTCCGCCGAAATTTCCGAACATTGCTGGCCAATCAAAGCGGCAGATGAAAGACGTTGAAAACGTTGCTAATATGCTCATGTTCATTGAGGAAGGTGAGCGATCGTTATCGCAGTCCGACATTGATAAAGCCTTTGCTGATCGGGAGGAAGAGTGGCCAGAACAAGAGGGAACCGTTCAGGCTTTCAAGGCCGGGGTTGAGTTCCTTGCACTTATGTTAAAGGAACTGGGCGCGGCTGCAATCCTCGGAAGCCGAATGAAGAATCAAGCAGACTTTTATTCCCTCTTTGGTGCGATCGTTGAGCTACAACGTGAGCAAAAATGCCCTAACGCACAAGAAGCCGCCGATCGCCTATTCCAATGGCTGCAGATCCTTCGCAGAGTCGAGCGGGGGGAGATTTTGGCTGAGTTGGAGCCGATTAAATCTCGCTACCTTGACGCTGCTCGTGCCGCGTCCAATGATGCTGGCCCGAGACGAACGCGGATCGACATCTTGAAAAGCGCATTGTTGGATATCTGATGTGAAGACGCTTGAGCAGGCGTATATTGAACGCGCCAGCATTTTCGACGCTGTTGAGGCAACCGTGAAAGGTGCCCTACTAGATTTCTGTAACCGAAATGGATTTCTGCTTGCTTGGCGCGCAAAAGGCATCGAGTCTCTCCGGGATAAAATTGAGACCGGAAGGTATGCAGACTTAGAAAGCTTAGATGATATAATCGCATTTTCTATAGTAATAGATACTCTTGGTCAAGAAGAGAATGTAAGGGAATTCCTTAAAAATGCGTTCAATGTTATTTCATTGAAGTCTGGAAACACGCTGCAAGATGAAAGGTCATTTGATTTCGACAGTACTAGAGTGTACTGTCGTCTGGACGATAAAACTGGCACAGGATCTGGAATTAATGAAATAACGTTTGAGGTTCAGATTCGTACGTTACTGCAACATGCGTGGTCGAAAATCACTCATCCATTCGTCTACAAGGCAAGGGTGTATAATCCGAAGGCTGGTCGCTTGGCTGCCGAATTAATGGCTCAACTGGAATCTGCTGACAGAATATTTGCGCAATTCCAATCGGTCTCGGAATCTGTAAAAATGGTGATTCGTCGAGACATGGCTGCAAGCAGCAATATCACGGCTATGATCGACGAACTCGTTGGTGCCGGAATCATTCCATCCGAATTGCGGCCTGAAAACGGCAAAAGGCTTGGAGAAAATATCTATGCGGCTATCCGCCGCGATAGACGAGATGACTATCAAAAAGCGCATGATATAATCAGGCAGTTCATTGTTGGTCAAAAAGATGTATTTCCGCGATCTGTCTCAATTTTCCAATTGGCTATCATGGCGTTGCACGAATTTAACTTGCTCGATTATGGCAGTAACCGCCGGCCAAAAATGTACTATGTCACGGATGAGCTAATATCGTTGTTTCCAAATGCTGCAGCTATCAAAAATAAGGTCAATATCGTGTGATCTCAGCTTGAGCGCGGACTATCGCGTCTTCTGATCATCGCATCCAGCCGATCGCGATGCTTCTCGCTCAGCTTTATCGCATACTTACTTACTGCCACCAAGACGTCCCTCATTTAAAATAGACCGCCAACCTTCGCGCCGTGCAAATATTTCTCGGCCATACCAAGATCGAGAACACGGTCCGTTATCTAGGAGTCGATGTCGAAGACGCGTTGACCCTCGCGGAAGGCACCGAAATCTGAACGCCCCCAGCTTCTCGCTTTGCTGCGAGGAGCCGGAAAGCTACGCGCTTAGAGTCTGCCGTTCAGACCCGCGTCCCCTTGGCCCTGTAAGCGGCCGTTAGTCTGCGCATACCTCCCTGGGAGCAATCGCCGTGAAGCGGGAAATCGCCCGCTAAAGGTGGACTCAGCCAATGAAGTCGTCCGAGCCAATCCGTTGCGATCCGAACCGCACATCATAGCCATCGCCAAGGTCGCATCGAAGCGCCTCAGCCTGCTCCCGGTCGGCGAATAGCCCAGCCAGATGCCATGGCGACCCGCGCAGGACGCCCCAGCCAAGCGCGGAACCTGTGTTGGAAGGGTCAATGCCCGGCACGAGACGGTGCAGTTGGACGCCGGCGAGGTCGGTCGCATACCCGACGCCGGGCATCTCGCCGTCGGGTTCGAGCGAGAAGCTGACCAGCCCGATCACCTCGCCCTGCTCGTTGAACACCGGCCCGCCGCTCATGCCGCTGCGCCAATGCGCCTCGACCTCAATCAGCGGCCAAGGACGGCTGGTGCCGCGCCCTTGCGGCAGGAGGCCGGTGATCGTGCCGACTGCGCCGTACATCCGCTCGGTGAAGCGCATTGCCTTGCCCGGTTCGTCATGCTGCAGGCAGGTCAGCTCGGGATAGCCGATCGCCATCACCCGGTCGCCGACTTCAGGGCGCCGGCCCGACAGCCGGACCGGCAGCGGCGGGACTGCTTGCGGATCGGGCACCGCGCTGGCATCGACATGGAAGCGCATCACGTCGGCGACCATGTGCGGTGGCTGCGGCGCACCGATCAGTAAAGGCGGCTCGGCGGTCGCGGATCGCCAGCTCATGGCCTCGCGGATGGGCGCGAAATATTTCGAGCTCAGGCCGACCGTGCCGAAGACCAGCCCCATGCCGAACAGCACCGCGGCGACTGATGTTTCCCTCAGCTCGGACGTCTCGAAATGGTCCTTGAGGACATGCTCGGCCGTCACGAACGTGCCGAACGGGTCAGCGCGGAACGCGGTCCCGAGGCCGGTCAGGAACCCGCTGTCCTTGTCGATGGTAAGTATGGGCAGCACCTGCTTTCGCAGGTTGAACGGGTCCTGGATCAGGAACTGATCGAGACTGTCCTGGCGGTCAGGTTCGATCGGAAAGGCCATTTCCTACGATGTGCGCCTACCGCGCGCCGGATCAAGTGCTGTTTTGTGCACCGGGCGCAACCAGCCTTCTCGCGTTGATTGCAAATCAGCGCATGGCAGCGCGGTTGGTGCTATGGCACCGGGATGATCCCGATCTCGCCAGTCCGATTCAACGCGATTGCCGGCTACGCGCGCCAGCCTCAGGCAGCGCTGTTCGGGATTGAGCTCGGCTATTACGAGGTCGATGGCGGACGGATCGTCGGCATGCTGCTGCGCGACATCGCGGATGGCGACCATTTCGGCATAGTCTTCGCGCAGGACCGCAAGCTCCGTTTCCGCAGCGTCGCTATGACTCAATTCGTCGACGATCCGGCGACCGCCGAGGCCGATCTTGCCGTGGCGATGGAAGTTGCAGCGCAAGCGCCGGTCGAGGACCACTGGCAGGCCGACGAGAAGGGCGAGCCGGTCGACTTCTTCACGCCGGTGCATCCGGTCGAGCGGCTCAACCCCGACTTCGTGTCGCTCATCACCAAGGAGGCGTATTCGCCTGCTCGCGGCATCATCGAGCCGATGATGCGCTGGTACGAGGACGCCGATGGCAACTTCGTCGAGCAGTTCCAGACCACCGGCTTCGACCAGCGGATCTGGGAACTCTATCTATTTGCGACCTTCATCGAGCTTGGTTACGTCCTCGACAGGGCGCACCCAATGCCGGACTTCGTCTGCAGCGGCCTTGCTGGCGCATTCAGCGCCGAGGCGGTGACCGTCGGCCCGACGCAGGACGGCGGCAAGATCATCCCCCCGCCGCCGCGCGACACGCCGGAAGAGAAGCTCGCCTATCTGCGGGACTATATGCCGATCAAGTTCGGAAGTCCGTTGTTCGCCAAGCTGAAGAAGCGCTATTGGGAGCGGGATCACGTCGCGGGCAAGCCGTTTGTGCTGGCCGTCGCCGACTTCTCCTCTCCCGGATCGATGACCCACACGGCATCGGCGCTCGAGCGCTATCTGTACGGCTTCGACCATGCCTCGGACCGCGATGCCGAGGGACGGCTCATCATCAATCCACTGCGCATTGAGGAGCACCGCTTCGGGGCCAAGGCGATACCCTCGGGCTTCTTCCGCCTGCCCGATACCCGGCATGTCAGCGCCGTGCTGACCAGTGCTAGCGGAACGATCTCGAAGTTCAATCGAATGGGCCTGCTCGCCGGCTTCGGCTCGGGAAATGTCGTGCTGATCCGGCATGGGACGGCCGTCGACCTCGATCCCGATGCGTCAGAGCCAAAGCTTTTCCGGGCGCTTGTCAACTCGGCCGGCTACGACGAAAGCTGGGTCGAGGGACTGAACGTGTTTCACAATCCCGATGCCGAACTCCCGTTTGATCCCGAGATGATTCCCGGCGCCGGCCACCACTTCGCTTCTCCCGATGGCGAGCGTACCAGCTCGGTACCGCACTTCCACCCTTATGGATCGATGACCCAGCATTTCGCACCGGTCGATGTCGCCGAATTCGTTGCCGAGGTGGGCGACGCGAGCCATGTCATGTGGATGCTGCGCAATGCACCGGACGAAGACCCACAGGAATAGCCACCATTCGCGACCGACCTCTTCGATGAGACCCTGAAAAAATCCTTCGGCGAATTCGCTTCTCGCGATAGGAAGGACTTGGGAGGACACTGCCATGCTGTTCATCGAGGATCTTGTCGCCGCCCGGGCTTGGGTGAAGGCGGGCGTCACGACACCAGCGACCGTGCAGGGCGTCGATCTTCGATCGCTCGACGGCGCCTTTACAGGCCTCAACGTCAAGGATTGCGCCTTTCTCGGCTGTACGATCGGTGACGCGTTGTTCGCCAAAATCCGGGCGGACAATGCCGGCTTGGTGACCGACCTGCCGGCACTGCCGCCGTCGCTGCCGGCGTTCGCGCCCGGCATCTACACGGTCGCGGACCTCTATGACGGCATCGCCGCGGACGGGTCGGATTGGGAAAAGACCCCCGACTATGCCGGCTTCGAATTCTTCAACGTCAAGAAGAACGTCCCGCGTGAACTCGAGCTTGTCAAGGCGCTCGCCGCACGTTTGCACGACACCACTCAGGAGCAGGCGGTGAGGACGTTCCTCAAAGATAGAGACGTCGTCGCGATCATGGGCGGCCACGACTTCAAGCGGCGGCTGAACGATGAGGAAGTCGCTGTCGGCAAGGCCGATGTCTATTGGGATTGCGTAGCCATTGCCAAGACGCTGACTGAGAAGGGCTTTCTGATCCTGACCGGTGGCGGCCCCGGCGTGATGGAGGCGGGTAACCTCGGGGCAATGCTCGCCGGCGAGGCCGATGCCAAGGTCGCGGAGGTGCGCGCCATCCTCACCAACGAGGGCTTCGAGGACAAGGCGTGGCGGTGCACTGGCATGGAGGCACGGGCCCGGATCCTCGGCAGCTGGGACGCACAGCCGCCGGAGGCGAAGTTCAGCCTCGGCATCCCGACCTGGCTCTACGGGCACGAACCGCCCAACATGTTCGCGAGCCACCACAGCAAAATGTTCTTCAACAGCCTACGCGAGGACGGCCTCGTCACCCTCGCCAACAAGGGCATCATCTTCTTCGAAGGCAATGCCGGCACGGTGCAGGAGGTGTTCCAAGACACCACCCAGAACTATTATCTCGGCGAAGGCCAGTCGCCGACGCCGATGGTGTTCTACAATGCCGGCGGCTACTGGGACCGCCCTTGCAACGAGCCCTACTGGCCGACCGACGTCCCGCCCGACAAGCGCAAGCCGCTTATGGCGCTGGTCAAGCAGCTGGCGAGCGAGAAGCGCTTCCAGCCGTCGGTGCTGGTGACCAGCAAGCCTGCCGTCGCGATCAAATTCCTGATCGACGCCAACGTCAAGCCGTCCGTGCGAAAGGCGGACATCCATCTCGGGAATACGACCAGCCCTGCATGATCGAGCGCCGGACCGCCGCCGCTTGGTCCCGACTCTCCCGTCCTGCTCCTGAACGGCACCCCGACCCGGCTCGGGAACGACGGTGCGGGCAATGGGTTCCTCCAGGAGCCGATGGGGAGCTGGCCACCTCTAACCGACGACGGCCTGTATGACGTCGAGGCCGAATGCACCCGGCTCCATGACGCGCTCGCTGCCAGCATCTTCGGCAACCTGGATTACTATTACGCGCTGCTGTCCATGGCGCCGTCGTTCCTCAGCGAGGCTGGGTCGAACTCGGAGTCTGCACCGACCGGCGACCAGTTCGAGCAAATCCTGCAGCAACTCTCCTCGTATCCAGAGCTGAACCGCTTCCTCTATCTATACGACGTGCGCTCGCTGGTCGCGGCCGTCCAGGAAAGCACAAAGGAAGTGAGCCAGCTCACCGGCGAGTTCTACCGCATCCTCAACCTTGAGCCGTTCCTTGGACGGCATCCCCGTTGGATGGTGCACAGCGTCTGCGGCATCTCTCGCTCTCACGCCGCATCGGCAATCCTGATCTGCAGCACCAAGCCTACTGCCGAGGTAAGATTCACCAGCCTGTCCAGCGAAAATTTTCCGAGCTTCCCCTGCATCAGATCGTTGAACCGGGGACGGGTGATCCCGAGCCGCGCAGCTGCCGCCTCCTGAGACACGTCCCACGACCGCACGCGCGCCTGCAACGCCGAAAGCAACTCGGCGCGCGCCTTCATATTCGCCGCTTCCGCAGGCGTATCCGCCAGCGCGTCGAACACGGTGTCAAACGTCTGGACGTCCATCTTCAGTCCTACCATTCTCGCGGCCGGCGTGCCGCCAGCGCGATGTCTGTCTGCGCCGTCCGCCGCGTTTTCATCTGGAACGAATGCGGCACCAGCACCTGATCCGGCAGCATGGATGTGTCGTAACCGATACAAGCAAGCGAGAGAGTGTTGTCAGCCAGCGCCGCTCCCAGAATCTTGATTTCTCCTTATGATCCTGATATGTTTGCTACAGGTTCCAAGGACTCGGGTCACGACCAAGCGGGGGAAGTCATGCCCGTTAAAGCAGGGAAAATACGGGAAGCGACTCGCTTCAGGCGCGCGGTCGGCCGGGCGATTCGGCGGGCTGCCCGAAGGGCCATTCCCGCTGAAAAAACAGCGAAAGAACAGCGGGGGCCGCAACGATGCGTCGATCGACCGTCCGGCGTTCGCGCAGACGCCGCTCGTTCAGAACGAGAACGCCAATCCGCCCATCGCCCCGCGGCAAGCGCGCGCCAGAGTGCCGCTCACCACAATCCGGCCGGGGGCAATTTGGGTGAAAACGTCGCGAATAACAGGAAAGAACAGCGGGACGCCGGCTCAGCCTTGGCCAGTCCGGCAAGGCGGCCGGCTAAAAACGGGCACGACGACCGGGATGGTGGCGGCCGTCGAAGCTCGGCAGAGCGAGCAGTCCTGTCTGTTGGCACAGGGAAAATGCCGGGACTGACTCACGTCAGGCACGCGGTGAGGCGGGCGATCCGGCAGGCGGACCCGAACGCACGTTCGGCTGTAAAAACAGCGGAAATACAGCGGGAGGCTGGTCCATCCTTGGCCAGCCCGGCAACGCGGCCAGCGGTCGCCATGCGCACGGACCGGAACCATGCCGGCCGTCGAAGCGCCGGTCGAAAACCCCGAGGCCGCTGCATGCTTTGCCGTGACGAACCGCAACCTGCGGGCACGCCACGTTCGGAACCGGTCGATCGGTGGGGCGGCGAACGCCTCCACGCCCCGGCGTGCGCCATGTCGTCGGACCCACGGAAGCCGCCCGTGCCGCCAAGCCCGATCGGCGTCCTACAGCACGATCGTGATCCCCGCTCGCGCCCCAAACCCCCGCAAATCCTCGAACAGCGGATTGCTCGCCACGATCCGTTCGCTGCCGACGATTTCGAGATCGTCGGGGTTCACGCGGTCGCCGAACAGGATCAGCGCCGTGGCCGGATCGCACCGGCGCGAGGTCCAGATCAGGCCGTCCACGTCGTGCGCGGCGTGGATTGCCAGCGCCCAGCGGACCGTGCGGGGATAAAAGCTGGCGAAGGTGTCGATCAGGGCCGCGCGTTCGATGCCCCAGGCGTTGAGATCGGGCTGGAACAGCCCGCACAGCGAGAGATCGCGGCGGCAGCGCAGGCGGGACAGGCACAGCGGATCGATCCTGGCCTTGGCGATCGTCTTGCGCGCGGCGTCGTGCTGGATTTCGTGGAACACCGTCTCGTGCGCGGCGCATTCATAGCCGTGGGCGGCATAGATGTGCGGGATGCAGCCGCCGCCCGGCCGCGCGAGCGGCGCGAAGCGGGTTGGCCCGCCAAGCCCGGGATTGAAGGCGTTGGCGGCGAAGCGCGAATCGTGGATGCGATCGATCATCGTGCCGGCAGTGAGGCTGTGCCGGTGAATCCCGGGGAAGGGATCCGGTGGTGACGGCGTCATCCGATGACCGCGCCGATCTCCCGTTCGGCGGCGGCGAGGACGGCCGCTTCGTCGTCCAGCCGCTCGGCCGGGATCGCGCCGTCGAGCCAGCTGTTGGTGGACGTCAGCCAGAAGGCGATCTGCCATGGCGAACGCTGCGATCCGAAGATGCCGATCAGCTGCTGGATCACCGGCCTCGGCTGGCCCTCGGCGAATTGAAAGGCGGGGTAGAGATCGCCGTCCTTCCAGGGCAGGCCGATGATGCGGCCGGCGCGCTTCCAGCGCGTCGCGGTCGCGCTCGCATTCGCGGCCTCATGGCCGGCGATCCGCGCAACCTCCCTGCTGGTGAAGCAGGGCTGCTCGGCGACGAAGCGGGCGCGCTCGCGGGCATTGTCGAGTTCGAGGGCATGGCGGACCGGCGCGGTCGACTCGCTCCCGAGATAGGCGTCGACGAGCAGATCGATGGTCTGCTGGCTCAGCGCCTCGCGGCGGGCGGCAATGATTTCGGTGACGCGCGACACGATGTCGGCGACCGCGCGCGTAACCATCGGGTCGCTGGACCGGATGGCGACATAGCTGCCGGCCCTGTCGCGCGGCTCGCGGACGCCGGGCGTGCGCGCGCGATTGGTGGCCTCGCGCAGGATGCGGGTCTCGAGGTCTTCGGCGCTGATGATCGTCGCTGGGGTCATGATCGCTCGGTGAGCAGGGTGAAGGATCGGACCGATCACCTACATCATTTTTGCGATGGCTTCAACGGCGCGAGCGAATCCGGTGACCGCCGCGAGATCGCCCTACGCCGGCGATCCCTACCGCAGGATCTTCGCCAGCCCCCGCGACAGCTGCAGCGCGCCGTTCAGCCGCGCGATCGGATCGCCCCACGCGCGTGTGATCACCAGTCTGCTGTCCGGCCGCAGCTTCGCGGTCTCCTTCAGCCTCTGCACATAAGCGATCAGCCCCGGCAGATCGGGGAAATTGTCCTCGAAGAAGCTCACCAGCGCGCCGCGCGGGCCGACGTCGATCTTGGAGACGTTGGCGGCCTTGGCGTTGAGCTTGATCTCGATCAGCTTGAGCAGATTCTGCGTCGCGTCGGGCAGCTTGCCGAAGCGGTCGATCAGCTCGGCGGCAAACGCCTCCACCCCGCGGCTGTCGTCGAGTTCGTTGAGCCGGCGGTACAGGCCCATGCGCAGATCGAGATCGGGGACATAGGTGTCGGGGATCATGATCGGCGCGTCGACGGTGATCTGCGGCGAGAATTCGCGGGCCTTGGCGGCGTCGCGGATGCCGCCGGCCTTGGCGTCCATGATCGCCTCTTCCAGCATCGCCTGGTAGAGTTCGAACCCCACTTCCTTGATGTGGCCCGATTGCTCGTCGCCCAGCAGGTTGCCGGCGCCGCGGATGTCGAGATCGTGGCTGGCGAGCTGGAAGCCGGCGCCCAGATTGTCGAGATCGCTCAGCACCTTGAGCCGCTTTTCCGCGGCCTCGGTCATCACCCGCTCGTGCGTCGTCAGATAGGCGTAAGCGCGGGTCTTGGCGCGGCCCACGCGGCCGCGGAGCTGATAGAGCTGGGCGAGGCCGAAGCGGTCGGCGCGGTGGATGATCAAAGTGTTGGCGCTGGGAATGTCGAGCCCGCTCTCGACGATCGTCGTCGACAGCAGCACCTCGAACTGCTTGTCGTAGAAGGCGGACATCCGCTCCTCGACCATCGTCGGCGCCATCTGGCCGTGCGCCACCACATAGCGGACCTCGGGCACCTCGTTGGCCAGGAACTTCTCGATGTCGGGCAGGTCGGCGATGCGCGGGGTGACGAAGAAGCTCTGGCCGCCGCGATAATGTTCGCGCAGCAGCGCCTCGCGCAGCACCACCGGATCCCACGGCATCACATAGGTGCGCACCGCGAGCCGATCGACCGGCGGGGTCTGGATCACCGAGAGCTCGCGCAGCCCGCTCATCGCCATCTGCAAGGTGCGCGGGATCGGCGTCGCGGTCAGCGTCAGCATGTGGACGTCGCTCTTCAGCGCCTTCAGCCGCTCCTTGTGGACCACCCCGAAGCGCTGCTCCTCGTCGACCACGACGAGGCCGAGCCGCTTGAATTCCAGCCCCTTGGCCAGGACCGCATGCGTGCCGATGACGATGTCGATCGTGCCGTCGGCCAGCCCGTCCTTGGTCGCCTTCGCCTCGGTGCCGGGAACGAGGCGCGAGAGCCGGCCGATATTCAGCGGGAAGCCCTGGAAGCGCTCGCGGAAATTGTTGAAATGCTGGCGCGCGAGCAAAGTGGTCGGGCAGACCACCGCCACCTGCAGCCCGGCCATCGCCGCGATGAACGCGGCCCGCAGCGCGACCTCGGTCTTGCCGAAGCCGACATCGCCGACGACCAGCCGGTCCATCGGCTTGCCCGCGCCCAGATCGGCGACGACGTCGGCGATCGCGCGGTCCTGGTCGTCGGTCTCCTGATAGGGAAAGCGGTCGACGAAGGCGGGATAGCCATGGCTGTCGGGCTCGGCGATCTCGCCCGGACGCGTCGCCCGCGCCGCGGCGGTCGCGATCAGCTCACCCGCGATCTCGCGGATGCGCTCCTTCATCTTCGCCTTGCGCGCCTGCCATCCGACGCCGCCCAGCTTGTCGAGTGCGACGCCCTCATTCTCGGAGCCGTAGCGGCTGAGCACCTCGAGATTCTCGACCGGCACGAACAATTTGTCGCCGCCGGCATAGGTCAGCCACACGCAATCGTGCGGGCTCTTGCCGACCGGGATCGAGGTCAGCCCCTCATAGCGGCCGATGCCATGATCATTGTGGACGACGAGATCGCCGGGACTCAAGGTCGCGAGCTCGTTGAGGAAGGCGTCGGCGCTCTTCTTGCGCCGCGCGCGGCGGACGAGGCGGTCGCCGAGCATGTCCTGCTCGGTCAGCAGCGCGATGTCGGGCGCGGTGAAGCCATGGTCCAGCGGCAGCACGGTCAGCGCGGCCTGGTGCTTCGCCGCCGCGCCCAGCGCCGCCTGCCAAGTCTCGGCGAGCGCGACGTCGGTCAGCCCGTGATCGGCGAGCAGCCCCATCAGCCGCTCGCGCGATCCGGTCGAATAGCTCGCCAGCACCAGCCTTTTGCCGCCGCGCGTCAGCGTCCGGGCATGGGCGGCGACCGCCTCGTAGATATTGGCGGCCTGCGCGCGCTCGGGCGCGAAATCGCGCGGGCCGTCGACGTTGAACTCGACGACGCTGGCGCTGGCCGGTTCGTGGAACGGCGAGACCAGGTGGATCGGTTTGCCGGCGATCGCGGCGTCCCAGTCGGCGCGCGCCAGATAGAGCGCGTCCGGCGCGAGCGGGCGATAGCTGCCGGGGTCGCCGGACTGAGCGCGGACGCGGTTGGCGTGATAGTCGGTCACCGCTTCGAAGCGGGCATCGGCGGCGCCGGCGACGCCGCTCTCGCGCACGATCACCGCATCGGCGCCGATATGGTCGAACAACGTGGCGAGCTTCTCCTCGAGCATCGGCAGCCAATGCTCCATGCCCGCAAGCCGGCGGCCCTCGCTGATCGCCTGATACAGAGGATCGCCGGTCGCGGTCGCGCCGAATCGCTCGCGATAGCGGCCGCGGAAGCGCTTGACGCTCTCTTCGTCGAGCAACGCCTCGGAGGCGGGGAGGAGGGTGACGCCGTCGATGCGGTCGATCGTGCGCTGGTCCGACGGATCGAAGCGGCGGACGCTCTCGATCTCGTCGCCGAAGAAATCGAGGCGCAGCGCATGCTCCTCGCCGGCCGGATAGAGATCGACCAGCCCGCCGCGCACCGCATATTCGCCGGCGTCGGCGACGGTATCGGTGCGAACATAGCCATTGGCCTGCAGCAGCGCCGCCAGCTTGTCGCGATCGATCCGCTCGCCGGGCGCGAGCCGCGCGGTGAGCTGGCGGATGCGGAACGGCGTCAAGGTGCGCTGGGTCGCGGCGTTGAGCGTGGTCAGCAGCAGCTGCGGACCGGCCGGCTTGCGCTGCAGCGCATGCAAGGTCGCCAGCCGCTGCGACGTCGCGCGCAGCGACGGCGAGGCGCGGTCATAGGGCAAACAGTCCCACGCCGGGTAGGACAGGATCTCGAGCTCGGGCGCGAAATAACCGGCCGCCTCGACGACGGCGCGCATCGCCAGATCGTCCGACGTGATCAGCACTGCCCGCGTCGGCGCGGCGCGCGCGAGATCGGCCATCAGCCACGGCAGGAACCCCGGCGGCGCACCGGCGAGCGTCAGCGGGCCGGTGGCGGCGAGGATGGTGGGAAGGGGCATCAGCTATGCGCAACCAGTGGACGAGAGGAAGTACGCCGACCCAAATTACCGTCATCCCGGCGAAGGCCGGGACCCATTAACGCCGAAGCTGAAAGACTATGTCGAGCGACGGAGCGATAGCGACCGACACCGCGATAATGGGTCCCGGCCTTCGCCGGGATGACGGAGCGGGGGGCACCAACGGCACCCGTCCGGCCCATCATCGCCGCGCCAACATCCCCCCTCATCGGATCACCTGGATGAAATCCAGCAACTGCAACCGCGCCATCATCGCACCCTGCCATTCCGCCGGCACCGGCTGCACGCGCATCGCCCACGCCATGATGTCGACGTCCTGCTCCTCGAGGAACGACTCGAACCACGCCATTTCGGCCTCGTCCCAGCGATGGTGGTCATGGTCATAGAAGCCGCCGACCATCATGTCGGCCTCGCGCGTGCCGCGGTGCCAGGCACGGAAGCGCAGGCGCTTGAGGCGATTCTCGCGGTCCATGCCGGTCTCCAGGGCGAAAAGGCCGGGGGACGCTGGAAGCGCGTGCCGGCTCGGGTTAGGGCGCAGATAGACATGCGCCCCGATATTCTCAATCCGCTGTTCGCCGAAGTCACCGCGCTCAAGGGTGTCGGGCCGGCGCTCGCCAAGCCGCTCGAGCGACTCGGGCTGGCGCGCGCGGTCGATGTCGCCTTCCACCTGCCGACCGGGCTGGTCGAGCGGACGGCGGTCGATCGGCTCGCGATGGCCGATGTCGGCCGGATCATCTCGATCGTGCTGACGCCGGTCGATTACCGCCAGAGCGCCGGGCGCGGGCCGATGAGGGTTCACGCCACCGATGCCGGCGGCGACTATGTCACGCTCGTCTATTTCGGCGGCAATCCCGGCTGGGCGAAGAAATTGCTGCCGCTGGGCGAACCGCGGCTGGTCTCGGGCCGGCTCGAATCCTACGGGCAGGACCTGCAGATCGTCCATCCCGATCATGTCCTGCCGCTGGGCGAGGCCGATTCGCTGCCGACGCGCGAGCCGGTCTATCCCTTGTCCGAAGGCCTGACCGGCCGGCGCATGGGTCAGCTCGCCGAGGCCGCGCTGGCGCGCGCGCCGGCGCTGCCCGAATGGATCGAGCCCGGACTCATCGCCAAGCGCGGCTGGCCCGACTGGCATAGTGCGCTGCTGCGCGCCCACGCCGATCCGCTCGACGCGATCGCGCGCGACCGGCTCGCTTATGACGAGATCTTCGCCAACCAGCTCGCCTTGATGCTCGTGCGCGCCTCCACCCGCCGCCGCCGCGGCGTGCCGCTGAAGGGCGACGGCCGGCTGCGCGACATGCTGCGACTGCCTTATGCGCCGACCGGCGCGCAGACGCGCTCGGTCGCCGAGATCGAGGGCGACATGCAGCAGCAGACGCCGATGCTGCGGCTGCTGCAGGGCGATGTCGGCTCGGGCAAGACGCTGGTCGCCTTGATGGCGCTGCTGACCGCGGTCGAGGGCGGGGCGCAGGGCGCCTTGCTGGCGCCGACCGAGATCCTCGCCCGCCAGCATCTCGACAGCCTGCGGGAGTTGCTCGCGGGCGTATCGGTCAACGTCGCGATCCTCACCGGCCGCGACAAGGGCAAGGTCCGCGAGGCGACCCTGATGGGGCTCGCCGACGGGTCGATCGACATCCTCGTCGGCACCCACGCGATCTTTCAGGAGGCGGTGACCTACAGGAAGCTCGGCCTCGCGGTGGTCGACGAGCAACATAGATTCGGCGTCGCCCAGCGGCTGATGCTGGCTGCCAAGGCCGAACAGCCGCCGCATCTGCTGGTGATGACCGCCACGCCGATCCCGCGCACGCTGACCTTGACCCAATATGGCGAGATGGACATCAGCCGGCTCGACGAGATGCCGCCGGGCCGACAGCCGATCGAGACGCGCGTGGTCAGCGACCAGCGCCTGCCCGAGATCGTCGATGCGCTCGAACGCCATATGGGCGGCGGCGGCCAGGCCTATTGGGTCTGCCCTCTCGTCGAGGAGAGCGCCAACAGCGACCTCGCCGCCGCCGAAGAGCGCGCGACCCTGCTGCGCGCCCGCTTCGGCGATGCGGTCGGGCTGGTTCACGGCCGGATGAAGGGACCCGACAAGGACCGGGTGATGGACGGCTTCCAGCGCGGCGAGATCGCGGTGCTGGTCGCGACGACGGTGATCGAGGTCGGCGTCAACGTCCCCAACGCGACCCTGATGATCGTCGAGGGCGCCGACCGCTTCGGCCTCGCCCAGCTCCACCAGCTGCGCGGCCGCGTCGGCCGTGGCTCGGACAAGTCGACCTGCCTGCTGCTGCGTGGCGGCGCGCTCAGCGAAACCTCGCGCGCGCGGCTGGCGCTGATGCGCGAAACCAATGACGGCTTCCGCATCGCCGAGGAGGATCTCCGCCTGCGCGGCGCGGGCGAGGTGCTCGGCACGCGACAGTCGGGCGAGGCGCGCTTCCGGCTGGCGACGCCCGAACGGATGGAGTCGCTGCTCCAGACCGCGACCGACGACGCCCGCCTCCTGATCGACCGCGACGGCGGCCTCGAAGGCGCCCGCGGGCAGGCTGCGCGGGTCGCGCTGTACCTGTTCGAACGCGATGCGGGGGTAGGGCTGCTGCGGTCGGGTTAAACCCCTCTACCGCTTGCGGGAGAGGGAAAGACGCCGAAGGCGGCGAGGGTGAGGGCCTGAGACGATGGAGAAACCAAAACCAAAAGGCAGCTTCAACCGCGTCACCTCGCCGCACGCGAAGCCGCTGCGCCGCGAGATGACCGAGGCCGAATCCAAACTCTGGTTCCGCCTGCGGAGCCGCCGGCTCGGCGGTTACAAGTTCCGCCGCCAGGTGACGATCGACCCGTTCATCGTCGACTTCCTGTGCCTCGATCGCCGGCTGATCGTCGAGGCCGACGGCAGCCAGCACAATGAGGAGGCGGATGCGGAGCGCACGGCCTTTCTGGAGCGGCAGGGTTATCGGGTCATCCGGTTCTGGAACAACCAGGTCCTCGGCGATATCGATGCGGTGCTCGGCGCGATATTGGAGGCTTTGGAGGGTGGCTGACAGGCCCTCACCCTGGCCCGCTACGCGTGCCTGTCCCTCTCCCGCAAGCGGTAGAGGGCATTACTTCAACCCCTCTACCGCTTGCGGGAGAGGGAAAGACGCCGAAGGCGGCGAGGGTGAGGGCCTGTCCTCAAACCGCCACAATCTCCGCCAACACCCCGTCGAGCAACAGCATCCCCGCCGGCAAAACCCGCAGCCGCGCGCCATCGCGCGCCAGCAGCCCTTGCGCCGCCAGCGCAACCGCGCGCCGGCCATCGATCAGCGCCTCCACCCCGACGCCACTCCGCGCCGCGATCCGCGCCAGATCGACGCCCTCGTCCAGCCGCAGCCCCATCAGCAGCGCCTCGGCCGCGCGTTCCTCCCCGGACAGCGCATCCTCGCGCTCGATGCCATGGCCGTTGCGCGCCACCGCGGCCAGCCAGTTCTCCGGCTTCCTGCGCCGAATCGTCGCCGCGTCGCCGCGCCGGCCATGCGCGCCGGGGCCCACGCCGAAATAGCTGTCATACCGCCAGTAAGCGAGGTTGTGGCGGCTCGCCTCGCCTGGCCGCGCATGGTTCGAAACCTCATAGGCCGGAATGCCGGCGGCCATCGTGGTCGCGCGGGTCGCTTCGAACAGGTCGGCCGCGGCGTCGGGGTCGAGCGGGTGCAACCGGCCGGCGGCGACTTCGGTGGCGAAGCGGGTGCCGGGCTCGATCGTCAGCTGGTAGAGCGACAGATGGCCGGTGCCGAAGCCGATCGCGCGCTCCAGTTCGGCCGCCCAGTCCGCGGGCGACTGATCGGGGCGCGCGTAGATCAGGTCGAAGCTCGTGCGCCGGAACGCGCGCTGCGCGACGTCGAGCGCGGCGAGGCCTTCGGTCACGTCATGCGCGCGGCCGAGGAAGGCAAGCGTCCGGTCGTCGAGCGCCTGCAGCCCCAGCGAGACGCGGTTGATGCCGGCGGCGGCGAGATCGGCGAAGTGCGCGGCCTCGACCGACGAGGGGTTGGCCTCAAGCGTGATCTCGACGTCGGCGGCGAAGCCCCACAGCCGCTCGGCCTCGTCGATCAGCGCCGCGACCGTCGCCGGCGGCATCAGCGAAGGCGTGCCGCCGCCGAAGAAGATCGAGGTCAGCGGGCGGCGGGGCAGGGTGTCGGCTTCGTGGCGCAGGTCGGTCAGCAGCGCGTCGCGCCACTCGACCTGGTCCACCCGCTCGCGAACATGGCTGTTGAAGTCGCAATAGGGACATTTCGAGACGCAGAACGGCCAGTGGATGTAGAGCGCCAGCGGATCGGTGGTGGCGCCGTTCAGCTTCGGGGGATTAGGGATGGTCTGCATGATGATGTCCGCGTCCCTTAGCGCCGCCCGGCGGCTGTGGCCAATGCTGGCCGTTTTGTGGCTGCCGGCCGCCTGCGCCGCACAGCCGGTGCAGCGCGAGGTGTGGAGCGATACCAGGCCGCAGCCGCGCGGGGCGGCGTTGCTCCGGTCGGTGATGCTCAAAAGTCACAACGATGCGCGCGCTGCGGTCGGCGCGCCGGCCCTGGCGTGGAGCGATTCGCTGGCGCGCGATGCCGGCATCTACGCAGCGAAGCTCGCGCGGGAACGCAAGTTCGAGCACAGCCCGCAGCCGCGCGGCAATCCGGTCCAGGGCGAGAATCTGTGGATGGGCACGAAGACCGCTTATGCCTATGCCGAGATGTCGGGCGGCTGGGTCGACGAGCGCCGGCTGTTCAAGCGGGGGCGCTTTCCCGATGTCAGCCGCAACGGCAAATGGGCGGATGTCGGCCACTACACCCAGATCATCTGGCGGACGACGACGCAGGTCGGCTGCGCGCTCGCGAGCAACGCGACCGACGAATATCTGGTGTGCCGCTATCTGGCGTCGGGCAATATAGTCGGGTTCGATCCGCTGACGGGCGCGCGTTAGACCGACGTCAGAATACCGCGTCGACCAGCTTGGCGAACGCATCGGCGCGATGGCTGATCGCGTGCTTCGCGTCCGGATCCATCTCGCCGAAGGTGACGGTCTCGCCATTGGCGACGAACACCGGGTCGTAGCCGAAGCCATTGTCGCCGCGCGGCGGCCAGACCAAAGTGCCGTCGACGCGGCCCTCGAAACATTCGACATGGCCGTCGGGCCAGGCGAGCGCGAGGACGCAGACGAAATGGGCGTCGCGGCCGGCGGCGGGGCCGGCGTCGACCAGCCTGGTGTGGACCAGCCGCATCGCCAGCGCGAAGTCGCGATCGGGACCCGCCCAGCGCGCCGAGAAGATCCCGGGATCGCCGTTCAGCGCATCGACGCACAGGCCGCTGTCGTCGGCGAGCGCGGGCAGGCCGGAGAGGTCCGCCGCCTGCAGCGCCTTGAGCTCGGCATTGGCGATGAAGGTGGCGCCGGTCTCGATCGGCTCGGGCAGGTCGAGCGCCGCCGCCGACACCGGCTCCACCCCGAACGGCGCGAGCAAAGCGCGGATTTCGCGGACCTTGCCCTCGTTGTGGCTGGCGATCACCAGCCGTCCGGGCTGGAGTTTGCGGATCGCTTGCGGCGGCGGCGCGTCGGTCACCGGTCGGCGGCCCGCTTCTGCGCCGCGAAGATCTCGGTGCAGCCGATGCGCGCGAGGCGAAGCAGGCGGAGCAAGGCCTCCTCGTCATAGGTCGCGCCCTCGGCGGTGGCCTGCGCCTCGGCGATGTTGCCCGTGTCGAGCAGCACGAAATTGCCGTCGGCATGCGCGTTCGAATCCTCGATATAGTCGAGGTCGAGCACCGGCGTGCCTTCGTAGATGCCACACGAGACCGCCGCGACCTGCGCGGTGATCGGGTCGGTGGCGATCAGCTTCTTCTCGAGCAGCCCGTCGATCGCGAGTCGCAGCGCGACCCACGCGCCCGAGATCGAGGCGGTGCGGGTGCCGCCATCGGCCTGGATCACGTCGCAGTCGATCGTGATCTGCCGCTCGCCGAGCGCCTTGAGGTCGACGACCGCGCGCAGCGAGCGGCCGATCAGCCGCTGGATTTCCTGCGTCCGGCCCGACTGCTTGCCCTTGGCCGCCTCGCGGTTGCTGCGGGTGTGGGTGGCGCGCGGCAGCATGCCATATTCGGCGGTGACCCAGCCCTCGCCCTTGCCGCGCATGAACGGGGGGACCCGCTCCTCGACCGAGGCGGTGACGAGAACCCGTGTTTCCCCGAAGCCGATGAGCACGCTGCCCTCGGCATGTTTGGTGAAACGCGGTTCGATGGTGATGGCGCGCATCTGGTCTGGCGCGCGGCCTGAAGGACGCATGAATTTTCCGATCGGTTGAGGTGCGCCGCCCATATCCGTTAAGCCATGCCGATTGCAACGCGCTTGGCCAAAGTGCTTTGGGCCGGCGCGCGTTGCGCGATGAGCGATAGTCCACCATATCAGGCGGTGATGGCGGGTACACCGATCACCGAGCTCAACGACCGCGCACGCGACATCTTTCGCGTGGTCGTGGAAAGCTATCTCGATTCGGGCGCGCCGGTGGGGTCGCGGACGATCTCGAAATTCGCCGGGCTCAGCCTGTCGCCCGCCTCGATCCGCAACGTGATGCAGGATCTGGAGGAGCTCGGCCTGCTCGCCTCGCCGCACACCTCGGCCGGGCGGATGCCGACCGAGCTGGGCCTGCGGCTGTTCGTCGACGGGATGATGCAGGCAGCGACGCCATCGGCGGCCGAGCGCGCGGCGATCTCGGCGCGGGTCGACGACGGCGGACCGATCGAGGATGCGCTGGCGGCGACGACCGCGATCCTGTCCGGCCTGTCGTCCTGCGCCGGCATCGTGCTGGTCCCGCGCCGCGAGATGGTGCTGCGCCAGTTCGGCTTCGTGCCGCTGTCGCGCGAACAGGCGATGGCGGTGCTGGTGGGGCAGGATGGCAGCGTCGAGAATCGCGTCGTCGACATTCCCGCGGGCGTGACCACGTCGATGCTGATCGAGGCCGGCAATTATATCAGCGAGCGCCTGGCCGGGTTGACGCTGGGCGATGCACGCGCGCGACTGGCGCAGGAGATCGGCGCGGGCAAGGCGGCGCTCGACCGCGTCTCGCAGCAACTGATCTCGCGCGGCCTGGCGGTGTGGTCGGAGGATGGCGAGCGCCGGCCGGTGCTGATCGTGCGCGGCCAGGCGAATCTGATCGACGCCGGCGCCGCCGCCGATCTCGAACGGATCCGGCTGCTGCTCGACGAGCTCGAGGGCAAGGAGGAGATTGCGCGGCTGCTCGACAGTGCGCGCGAGGGCGCGGCGACCAAGATCTTCATCGGATCGGAGAACAAGCTCTTCTCCCTTTCGGGTTCCTCGGTTATCGCCGCGCCGTATCGCAGCGGGGATGGACGCGTGGTCGGCGTGGTGGGGGTGATCGGTCCCACGCGGTTGAACTATGCGCGGGTCGTTCCCATGGTGGATTTCACGGCGCAGACGCTGTCGCGCCTGATGACTTGAAGAAGAGAGATTCGATGCAAGAAGACGACACGACCCAGCAGGCCGACATCCAGGAACTGCGCGAAGAAACCGCCGAGGCCGCGCCGGAAGTTGCCGAGCACGACCGGTTTCGCGAACTGGAAGACAAGCTCGCCGCGACCCGGCAGGAGGTGCTCTACGCCCAGGCTGAAACGCAGAACGTCCGCCGCCGGCTGGAGAAGGATGCGCAGGATGCGCGCACTTACGCCGCGACCGGCTTCGCGCGCGACATATTGTCGGTCGCCGATAATCTGACCCGGGCGCTCGACGCGATCCCGACCGACCTGCGCGAGGACGAGAAGTTCAAGGGCCTGGTGACCGGCCTCGACGCGACCGGCCGCGAACTCGCCGCCGTGTTCGAGCGCAACGGCATCAAGAAGATCTCCGCGCTGGGTGAGAAGCTTGATCCCAACCGCCACCAGGCGATGATCGAAATGCCCTCGGCCGACGCCGAGCCGGGCACGATCATCCAGGAATTGCAGGCGGGCTACATGATCAAGGATCGCCTGCTGCGGCCGGCGCTCGTGGGGGTCGCAAAAGCGGGCTGATGCCGACCGGCTGGGTCGATCTGGCCTTGCGGCTGTTCGGCCCGGCGGTGGTGCTGGGGTTCGTTGCATGGTCGTGGTTCGCTTCGGCGCGCAAGCGACGCAGCAAAGCCTCCGGCGGTTCGGTCGCCGACGGTCCGCGAGATGCACCTTATCGTGCATTCACCCGCAGCTTCCGCTGCTCCGGAGTTTAGACGCCGCTACGCGGCGCTTCTCCTCCACCATGCTTCGCATGGTCCCCCTCCCCATCGCTTCGCGACAGGGAGGATTCAGGGCAGCGTCACTCCCCGCGCGTCACGGGAATCAGTGCGCCGCTGATCGCGCGTGAAGCGGGCGAGGCGAGGAACAGGATCACGTCGGCGATCGCCGCGGGCTTGACCCACAAGCTGGTGTCGGCGTCGGGCATGTCGGCGCGGTTGGTGGGTGTGTCGATGATGCTCGGCAGGATCGCGTTGACGGTCACATCCTGTCCCGCAAGCTCGGCTGCGAGGCTTTCGGTCAGCCGGTGGACGCCCGCTTTTGATGCGGCGTAGGCGCCCATGCCCGCCGCCGACTGGATTGCGGCCCCCGCGCCGATGTTGACGATCCGCCCGCCGGCGGCGGCGGTGAGCGCGGGGAGTGCCGCCTTGGTCATCGTCGCCGCGGTGACGACGTTCATCGCATACATGCGTTGCCATGCGGCGGTGCTGCCGCCGTCGAGCGTCTCCCAGGTGAAACCACCGGCGATGTTGACCAGCACGTCGATCCCGCCGAATGCCGCCGTCACCCGCGCGACGACCTGCGCGGCCGCATCAGCATCGGTGAGGTCGACGTCCGGCAGGTCGAGCCCGCCGTCATTGCCGGGCGGCGGCGTGGCGGCGAAATCGACGCGGGCGACCTTGTCGCCCTGCGCCGCGAAAGCTGCCGCGACGACGCGGCCGAGCGCGCCGAAGCCGCCGGTGACGATGATGCTGCGAGCGGTCAACTGAATCTCCTCGTCGGTTGTCAAAGCTTGCCCGTCGTCAGCGGCCGGGCATAGGAAATATCGTCCTTAGATCGTGTGTTCGGTCCCGTCGAGAAGGCAGCCTGCCGCCATTCGTCGGGCAGGTCGGCCGCGATGAAATGGCCGATGATCTCGTTGACGCACACGCGGTGGGCGATCGCCCAGCGGCCGTCGCGCTTCTCGAAGCGGTCGATATAGCGGCCGAAGCACCGGCTGGCGACGCCGCCTCGAATATCGGTGCATTCCACGAATCGCTGAACCTCGCAGCGGTCTGGAAGCTGCCGGTGATCTTCGTGTGCCAGAACAATGAATGGGGTGAGCATACCGCCTACACCAAAGCGACGTCGGTCCCCCATGTTTCCGATCGCGCGGCGTCCTAAGCGATCCCCGGCGTCCACGTCGACGCAATGATCCGCTGGCGATGTTCGCGGCCGCCGCCGAGGCCGTGGAAGGCCATCCGCTCTATGCGCTGGAGAGCGACAAATCGACGCAGGAGATCGAAAGCCCGGCGACGGGGACGTTGAAGATCATCGCGCAACTGGGTGAGACCTACGAGGTCGGCACCATCCTCGCGACGATCGAATAGACCGTGGTTCGGGCAGGGACGCATCCCACGCCCGCTCATCCGATCCCGCGCGTGGCCCGATAGTCGGCGATCAGCCCTTCGAACTGATCCATTTCCGGGAAGCGCGCGAACGAGCGCGCCGCCCCGGTCGATGCCCAGGGCAGTTTCTCGGCGGTCTGGGTCTCCATCCAGGGAGCGAACCAGCCGGCGTCGTCGAGCAGGGTCGCGCGCACATTGACGAAGCCGAGGTCGGCGCGCGGCTTCGTGAACATCCAGCTCTTGCACCAGTCGCAATGATGATGATCGGCGTCGTCGCCATGAAGGCCGCCGATCACCGTATCGCCGGCGATGATCGCGAAGCCGCTCGCCGGCATGATCAAAGTCGTCGAGAAGGCGCTGCCCGTCATCCGCTGGCACCCGCGGCAATGGCACGCCGCTTCCATCCACGGCGCCTGGGTGAGGCGAAAGCGCACGCGGCCGCAGCGGCAGCCACCTTCGATCGGCAGGTCGGGCATTGCAGGTCTCCTCATTGGTCCGGTCTCGCCGGTAGAACGATCGAGCGGCGGGATCGATCATGGTGGCCATCGATCGCGGATCGGAAGGACGACAGTCAGCCAGTCACCAATCTGGTATTGGCAAAGCTTATCGCATCCATCTCCGGATCGCTGCACTATCGCAGCATGTTTCATGGGCAGTCCGTCACCTGATCGGCGAGCCGACGGAACCGTCCGACAATCCGATCGTTTCCGCGTCGGCGCACTGCCGAATGAGAATATGCCCGCAGCGAACGGGGGCAGCCATGTGTGTGGAGGATCTATGAAAATCCGATATCTGTCCGCGATGATCGGCGGCGCGCTGGCGCTCGGCGCCTGCGCGACGACTCACGACGAGGCGATTGCCCCGGCGCCCCCGGTCGGCCCCGGCGCCCTGATCGGTACGGTCGCTGCGGATCGGGATGGCGACGGCATCGTCGACGGCTATTATACGAGCGATGGCATCTATCATCAGTTCGTCGCCCCGCCGTGCGTCACGCCGCCACCGCCGCCGACGAAGCGTGGCGAACGCGGCTGATCCTCGACCGATCACGAGGCCTGTGATCCCGCATCGCCTGGGCAGGCGTCTTGGCGCATGCCTTGCATCCATCGCGCTGATCGGATTGCCGGCACCTTCATCCTCCTCCGCTCGGGTCCCCGCGGCGGATGCCCCTCCATCGACCGAAGCCCCTGCCGTCGGCGTCGCCATTCGGGCGATGGCCGGCGGCAGGATCAAGAATTTCTATCAGGCGCGGGGCTATTGGCCGCTCTGGGTGCGGAACGGCGCGGTCATCCCCGAAGCGAGGATTTTCATCGACGATCTCGCCAGTGCGGACCTCGATGGCCTCGACCCCGACGACTATGATGTCGAAAAGCTGCGCCACGCACTCGACAGGGCACGGGATGGTTCGGCGGACAGCCTCGCGCGCGCCGAACTCGAGCTCTCCGCAGCATTTGCCGGCTATGTCGGCGATGCGAAGCGGGCGCCCGGCATCCGGGTCACCTGGCTCGACCCCGAACTCGCTCCCAAACGCCAGCGCGACGACGAGGTTCTGCGCGCGGCTGCGGTCGCGCCATCGTTTCCGGCCTATGTGAAGGCGATGGGCTGGATGAACCCGCTCTATGTGCAGCTTCGCGCCGGCCTCGCCAGACATGTCGCCCGCGGCGGCTCGGAAGAGTCGGAGATGATCACCCGGCTGAACCTCGACCGCGCCCGCCTGCTCCCGGGGCCATGGATCCGCCATGTCGTCGTCGACGCGGCGTCGTCGCGGCTGTGGTATTATGGCGACGGCAAGGTCCAGGGCACGATGCGCGTCGTTACCGGTGCGCCCGAGTCGCAGACGCCGATGCTGGCCGGCATGGTGCGCTATGCGATCCTCAATCCTTATTGGAACATGCCCTCGGATCTGGTGAGCAAGCGGCTGGCGCCGAAGATGCTGAAAGGCGCGTCGTTGACCAGGCTGCGCTACGAGGCGCTCTCGAGCTGGGGTGCCGACGCCCGGAAGCTCGATCCGAAGGCGATCGACTGGCAGGCCGTGGCGAGCGGATCGCAGGAATTGCGGATTCGCCAGCTTCCTGGCGGCGCCAATGCGATGGGGCGCGTGAAGTTCATGTTCCCCAACGACCTCGGCATCTATCTGCACGACACGCCCGACAAGAAATTGATGGCCAGGAGCGCCCGCCATCTGAGCAATGGCTGCGTGCGGCTGGAGGATGCGCCGCGACTCGGCCGGTGGTTGTTCGGCCGCCCCCTGGCCGCAGCGTCGAAAGCGCCCGAACAGGATGTGCCGCTGCCGCAACCGGTGCCGGTCTATCTGACCTATCTGACGGCGATACCGACCGCCACCGGCGTCACGATCCTGAGCGATCCTTATGGTCGCGACGGGGAGCGGGGCCGATAGGTTTGCCGGACGCGCGCGCCCGGTTTCATGCCATGGCTTCGAGATAGCGGCCTTCCGGCGGGCCGGCCAGCACCGCCATGATCGGGCCGAAAGCCGCTTTGCCCAGTGCCGCGCCGGCCGCCTTGTGGTCCTTGATCGACGCCCAATATTCGATGAAGATATAGGTCGCTGCATCGTCCGGATCGGCGAAAATCTGCACCTGCTCGCAACCTGGCAACGGCGACACCTTGGCGGCGAGATCGACGAGCACGGCGTGGAGGTCTTCGCCGCGGCCTTCGGCGGCGATCATCTTGTAGTGGCGCAGGATGGTCATGGGTCGTCTCCCTCGGTGCGTTTCATCACCTGGTGCCGCGTCCCCGCGCCGATGTCGATCCTCTGCGCCGCCCGTCCGAAAACTCAACCTTATGATAATCGTGCGAACGATCTATATTTTCTCCTTCCGCTGGGGCATCAGGCGGCAACGCACATCGAGGAGAGTGACATGACCCGCTTTATCGAACTGAAGGATGTCGCCGGGCTTGCGGGGCAGGAACTGGGCGTGTCCGAATGGCATGTCGTGACCCAGGCGCAGATCGACCCGTTCGCCGAGGCGACCGGCGACTTCGAATGGTTTCACGTCGATGTCCCGCGCGCCGAGCGCGAGATGGGCGGCACGATCGCGCACGGTTTCCTCACCTTGTCGATCGTGCCGGCTTTGTGGGGCCAGATCGCCCGGATCACCGGCTTCAGCAACGGCTATAATTACGGTCTCGACAAGACCCGCTTCACCGCGCCGGTCAAGACCGGTGCCCGCGTCCGCCTGCGCGCGACGATGCTCGAGCCGCAATTCCGGCGCGGCGGCACGATCGTCGGCGTCGGCTGCGTGATCGAGGTCGAAGGCGAGGAACGGCCAGCGCTCGTCACCGACTGGTGCGAGATCTTCTATGCCTGACGTGGAGGCGCGGGCGGTTCAGGCCGCCTGCGCTTCGGGTTCCGCCGGTGCGGTCGTCCAGCCGAGTCGGGGCAGGGCGATCGAGCGTTTGCCGGCGAGATCGATGCGCGACGCGATCAGTCCGCGCTGCTCGATGAACGCCAGCAGCCGTTTCACCCGCCCGGGTGATCGCGTGCCATAGACGGTGGCGATCGCCTCGTTGGACGGGCAGGGCGATCCTTCGCGCGCGGCGCGGGCGATCAGCAGGAAGGCGCCCAGCATATCCTCGGGCAGGTCGTCGCCCAGCGTCAGCGCTTCGGACCAGTCCTCGTCGCCATAGAGATCGATGCCCGCCATTGCCGCCGCCAGCCTGCGGCCGAAATCGGCGAGCGTCATGGCCTTGGGCGAGATGCCGAGCATCCGGCAGCGCGTGTGGAAGTCCTGGAACAGCACCGCGGTCGAGCGGTACGAGGATTCGGGATCGGCGACGAGGTCGCGCAGCGCCCGGCCGATCGCCGCCGCGATCGCCGCCTCGTCGACCGGTTCGGCATCGGCCGCCGCGGCAGACGGTACCGCTGCGGGCTGCGGACCGGCGATGTCCTTGAGCAGATCGTCGACTGCGACACGCGGCGTGCGGGGCGGCGGCACGATCACGGGTTCGTGCGGTACCGGCGCCATCAGCAGGCCGCGCATGTCGGCGGACACCGCCTCGGGCAGCGGCAGCAGGGTGACGTTGGCATTGCGCGCGGATGTGGCGACCGCGCCGATCTTGACCGCGATCGGCCGCCGCGAGATCGCCGGACCGAGCGCGAGGAACGAGCCGCGCTGGAGGTCGCGGATCTGTTCGGCCTGGCGGCGCTCCATGCCCAGCAGATCGGCGGCGCGCGCCATGTCGATGTCGAGAAAAGTCCGCCCCATCAGGAAGTTCGACGCCTCGGCCGCGACATTCTTGGCCAGCTTGGCGAGCCGCTGGGTGGCGATGATGCCGGCCAGCCCGCGCTTGCGGCCGCGGCACATCAGATTGGTCATCGCCGTCAGCGAGGCGCGGCGGATATCGTCGGGCACGTCGCCGGCGGCGGCGGGCGCGAACAATTGCGCTTCGTCGACCACCACCAGCGCCGGAAACCAGTGCTCGCGCGGCGCATCGAACAAGGCCGAGAGGAAGGCCGCCGCACAGCGCATCTGCGCTTCGACGTCGACGCCCTCGAGACTGAGCACCACCGACGCACGATGTTCGCGGATGCGCGTGGCGAAGCGTGCGATCTCGCGCTCGCTATGGTCGGAGGCTTCGATCACGACATGGCCGAACGCATCGGACAAGGTGACGAAATCGCCCTCGGGATCGATGATTACCTGTTGGACCAGCCCGGCGCTGCCCTCGAGCAGCCGGCGCAGCAGATGCGATTTCCCCGATCCCGAATTGCCCTGCACCAGCAGACGCGTCGCGAGCAATTCCTCGACATCGATCGGCACGGCATTGCCCGTGCTGTCGGTTCCCATATTCACGCTGACGCTCACATCCCGTCTTTGGCCGAGACCGACGCGGTGCGGCAAGGGCTTATAATGTCCGGGCGCGCGATCCTTGCCGTTCCGGCGAAGATCGCACGATGGCAAGCGTGCCGTCATCGATCGGCAGGTGGCGATACTACTTGACGATCCATCCTGCCGGTGTTCCACAAGATGTCATGCTCGCACGGGGAAATCCGGGAAATCACATTGCCGCCACCGCGCGCCTCGTGACATTCGCCGGCATTGCCAATGTGGCGTGGCTGGCACGCCACAGTCCCTTCGGTGTGTCGTGGGGTTGAGGCGCACCCGCCGGCGCCGCTGGAAAAAATCCAAACTCATCTGGGTGATCGGCGCCGTGGTTCTCGTGGTGGTGATGGCCATATTGATCGACACCTTTGCAGGCGTCATCGGCTGGTTCCTTTAGGCGTGATTCTCTCGTCGGCCGTCGTCTACCCCGACTCGCATATCTCCGCGTCGAGCTGATCACGACATCACACTCGCCCCTCTGCCGCTTGCGGAGAGGGGTTTCAGCGGAGCCGCGTCACTGCCCGGCGGTGCGCATCATCGGCAGCCAGCCCCTCATGTCGGGCGTATCGGTCACCTTGTAAGGGATGCCGCGGCGATTGAGGAACAGCCGCTCCATCTCTGACCGGTTGAACGGCCGCGAGCCGAGCCGGCCGAACACCGCCATCTGCTGGCCGGTCTCGTCGACCGCACGGTCGCGATCGAGGCCCTTGGAAAGCGCGAGGGCAGGGGTCGGCGTACGCGCCCAGGCGATCAGTTCGGGCACCGGCTTCGGCGAGAAGCCGTAGAAATTGGGCTGGCTCGCGGGGCTGGTCAGCTGGAGCACTTTCAGGCCGTTGCGGCCATCGGCGACATAGGCGAACAGCGAGGCGTTGGTCGAGCCGACGATGACGTCCTCGGCATCGTTGAGCTTGCCGTCGAACGTCACCTTCTGGACGATCGTCTGCGCCTCGGGGTTCTTGATGTCGACGATGACGAGGCCGTCGGCCTTGGCGGCGACATAGGCGTAGGTGCGGGCGAGATAGACGCGGCGGGCGTCGGCGAGCGGGATCGTCGCCTCGGGGATCAGCCGCGGCGCGGTCCAGTGATCGGGCTTGGCCGGATCGGGATCGGCCGACAGGCCGGTCACGTCGATCAGTTGCAGGCCGTCGGCGGTGGTGACCCAGAGATAGCGGAACTGCAGCGCCGAGGCGCGCGCGTCGCGCAGCGGGATGGTCGCGACGTGGACCGGCTTCAGCGGATCCTTGAGGTTGAGGATCACGAGGCCGGCGTCCGCGGCGATATAGGCATAGCGGCCGCCGAGCGTGATGTGGCGCGCGCCCTTCAAAATGCCGCCTTCGTTCCAGGTCAGCGCGCGCTTGAGGAAATTGTTGCGGAACTCGCCGTCGCTCATCGTGTCGATGTCGACGAGGATCAGGCCCTCGACGCTGTCGGTGACATAGGCATAGCGATAGAGTTCGCTCAGCGGCTGCTCCTCATTCTCCGGGAATTCGGTCAGGATGCGCTTGTTGCGCGCCATGCTGATCGGCTGCGTCGTCGGCAGCGCCATGCAGGTGGCGTTGGTGGTCTTGACGTGGGTGTCCTGGCCTAGCGGCGAGACCGGCGCGGAGATGATCCGTTCGGAGAAGCCCTTGTTGCCGATCGAGGCGACATCATAGACCCGGAAACCGCCGGTGCCTTCGGCGACATACATATATTCGCCGCGCAGCTGCAGGCAGCGGACCGAGTCCGACGTGCCCTGGTTGACGTTGGCGAACTGCTCAAGCGCGTGGGTCTCACCGCTGATGGCCTTGTCGAAGGTCTTGCCGCGGGTCCACTCGATCAGCTCGCGGCCGTTCTTGTTGACGTGCGCGTCATACCAGTCGGGATAGGCATATTTCTGCAGATAGGAGCCGATCACCGTCTGCGGCTCGTCCCATTCGGTAACGCGCACCGCTTCGAAACCGCCCTGCAGCCCGGTCCAGGCGTGGAGGCCGACGAAGTTCACGAAATTGGTGCCGAGCAGCAGCAGCTGCGACATGATCGCATTATTGTCGTTCGCCGCCGACAGATGGCAATCCGAGCAGGTTTTGGTCTCGGTCTTGCGGACGGTGTGCGGGAAATGCGGCGCAAATGCCTGGCTGGAGAAGCCGGCCGCACTGATCGGCGGCTGCTGCACATAGATGCGTTCGCGGTTGATGTTGGTCGACGAGAGGATCAGCGCCGAGGTCGAGCGGACCGGGGCGATCTCGTTGCCCTTGGTGGTCTGGTGGCGGCCGAGCTGGAACATGTCGTCACGCGCGACCTGCGGGTTGTAGGTCGCGAAATTGCGCGTCTCGAGACCATCATATTTGTGACTCGTGGTCTTCCAGTTCGCCTCGATCGGCAGGTGGCAGCCGCCGCAGCTCGTCGTCCAGCTCAGATGGCAGGTGTAGCAGGCCATTTCGTCGGTGTCGTGCGCGCGATCCGCCTTGGCGATGCCTGGACCGAAGGCGAAAGAACCATCCTCGGCGCCCGATTTGCTCATCAGCTTGGCGCGTGCTGCCTTCGGATTGAACAACGGGACGCCCTTGTCGTCGAGCACGCTCTCGAGGCTGCGGTCGACGCTGTCCTTGACCAGCGACATCGTCCATTTCAGATCGGGATCGACGATCGAGCGCTGGATCAGCACGCGCCGGCCATTGCCGTCGACCATCCATTCGAATCGCCGCTCGCCATTGGCGTTGCGCAGTAAGGCGAGATTGGTGCCCTGCGGCCGCGCGGCAACGTTGGAGGTCAGCAAGGTCGGATAGGCATCGACGGTGCCGTGGCAGTCCTTGCAGCCGATCTCGACGGCATTGGCGACCTCACCCTGGATCAGGCCGTTGCCATGGCTGTCCTGCGCGAAGTGGCAGTCGGCGCATTGCATGCCGATCTCGGCATGGATGTCCATCATGTGGACCGTCTTGCCGGGGTTGGTGCCGACGGGCGCGAACTCGCCCTCGCCCTGCTTGCGGAACTTCTCGGGGTCGTCGGGCGACACGATCTTGCCGTCGGCATCGAGCAGATTGCCGTCGCGATCGCGCTTCAGGATCGCGCGGAAGTTCCAGCCATGGCCGTGATAATCGGCGAACTGGGTGTCCTTCGCCTTCGCATTCACCGTGTCGTAAACGTGACGCAGGAAATTCATGTTGGCCCAGCGACCGCGCGTCGCCGCTGCCTCCGGATTGCGGTCGAGGACCTCGTGGGCTTCCGCGGCGGTCGGATATTTCTGCTTGACCGGCCACATCAACGGCGCGTCGGATTCATAATCCCACATCGTATAGCCGAGGAAGCTGTTCAGGAAGATGTTGGGCTGGTGCATGTGGCAGTTCATGCACTGTGCCGTCGGGATCGCACGGGTGAAGGCGTGCTCGATCGGGTGGCCGCGCTCCTTGATCATACGGCCCATCGCGCCGGACGCTTCGTCGCCGCTGCCCCCAATGTCTCCGGTGCCGCCGTGTTCGCCGAACGGCGCCTTGACGGTGCCATGGCCGGCACCGGCCATCTTCAGGTCATGGCCTTCGCCCTTGGCCGGACCATATGCCATCGGGCTATGCCCTTCGCCGGCGGCACCGGGGCAGGCTTCATGTTCGCCTTCCTTGTGCTTCTTCGGCTTGTGGGCCTTGGCCGCCTCTTGCTCTTCCTCGGTCGGATCGTCGCATTCCATCTTGCCGGCAATCGTCGGATCCTTCGTCGCGGTCTGACCGTCGCGGCCAAATTTGGCATAGGTCAGGCTGTGCCGCGGCTCGCGGTCGTTGGCATAGATGACATGGCACGACGCGCAGCCCGAGGAGCGATAGTCGCCGGGTTGGTCGTTGGTGCCGAGGAACCAGGTGAACGGATCGTTCAACCGGGTCTTGTGGATGTTGAGCACGGGGATCGCGACGCGCAAGCCCGTGCCGGGACCGCGGTTCGACTGTTTGAGGTCCGGCCGGCCGGGTTCTTCGAGCCGCTGGATGTTGCCGGTCGAGTTCGGCAGCGCGAGTTCGGGGAAGGCGCTGAGGATGTTGCGGCCGCCGCGTTCGAACACGCGGAAGATGTCGCCCGGCGGCAGCACGTGCCAGGTCGGCAGCGGATACATATAGGGCAAGGCGCCGCGCTTGCGCTGCGCTTCGGTCACGGTGCCATGATCGCCGGTCTCGCTGGGCGACATGATCCTGGCCGGCTCGCCGGTGCGGGTATAGGACTCGCCGAACGCGTAATTCTTGTAGGGGATGATGCCGTTATTATAGGCGGCACCGCCCCACAGCATCGCGCCCGACGCCATCAGCGAGCGTTCGGCCGCCTCGATCACCTCGATATGGCACGCTCCGCAGCTCTCGCGCGCGACGCGATAGTCGGACGGATTGATGAACCGGACATATTCGGGCGATTCCTTGTTCATCAGCGAATAGCTGCGCTTGGGATTCGCCGAGGACGGCCAGTGCCAGCTCTGCGGATATTTGGGCAGCACGTGCGCGGCGTCGCGCAGCTCGACATAGCGCTTGTCGTCGTGCGACCAGCTCGCGTCGACCGCCTGCGGATCGATCTTGTTGCCGCCATGGCAGTCGATGCACGACAGCGATACCGCCGGTGAGGCGTGCATCGTCTTCTGGTCGCTCTCGGTATGGCAGGCGACGCAGCCGGCGTTCATCGCCTGCATGTCGTCGAACGTCCGGTCCACCGGCGCCGGCGGATAAAAGGCATAGGTGCGCTTGACCGGCTTTTCGGCATCCGACGCCAGCGACATCGCGGTCGGGACGATGAGCGCCGCCAGCAGCACGAAGCGTGCGCGGGAGAGGGTTTCGAGCAGGGCGGTCAGCTTGCGCATCAATATGCCAGGATCACGTTGAGGAGGACCGAATAATAGCGGTCGTCACCATGGTTGTTGGTGAAGAGGTCGGCGAACCCCTTGCTCGGCTGGAGGACCGCGCCCGAGAGGCGGACGACGATGTTCTGCGTGCCCTTGGGCCGCCAGATCGCTGCCGCCGACAGATCCCAGCCGATCGATTTGGGAATGCTGCCCTCGTTGCGCAGCGCCTTCAGCGAACTGGTATTTTCGAACGCGATATGGTTGACGTTGGTCGACAGCCGGAACGTGGGTGTGATGTCGAAATCCGTGCCGACCCCGAACAATACGAGCCCCGGATTGTTGAAGTTCGACTGGCCTTCTTCCTTCGAACTGCGCAGCGAGTTCAATATGCCGTTGCGGGTGTTGATGCCCACCGCGCGCGCGCCGCCCGCGAACGGGATGACCTGACGAATCCAGTAGCTGGTGTCGGCACCGGCGATGATCGGGTTTTCGAAGATCGCATCGAAGCCGCCGAGCACATTGTCGTACGGCTTGCTGTCGCCCGACGCATAGACACCGGACAGGCGGAAACGAATCCAGTCATGATCGTAGCTGACTTCTGCCGCGCCGAAATAGGCACGGATATCGGCCGGCCTGCTGGTGAAGAAATTATTGCTGATCTCGCCGAACGCACCGTACAACTGGGCCGAGATGTTGATCCGCCCGATCCGTCCGTCGACCGCATAGCCCGGATAGAAGACTTCATATTTGAACGGCCGGAGATCGCCGAGCAGCGACGGACGGTTGGGAAAGCCGTTATCGTCGATATGAATCTTGTCTTCGCGATTGATGTTGAACACGCCGATCGCCTGGCTGGTCAGCCCCACCACGGGAAAATCCTGGCGGAACAGATTGCCGAAGATCACGAAATCGTCGCGCGGCCGCACCGTGACGTTGTTGAGGCCGCTATTGGTATCCTTCTCCAGCCGCCAGATCGCGCCGACGCTGTACTGGAAGCGGTTATTGTCGCGCGTGCCGAACAGACGGATCGCGAGATTATTGTCGTTGAACAGGAAGCCGCGGAAATCGAGCTGGAGCGGCTGGATGCCGACGCGGATCGAGTCGAAATCATAGCGGTCCGACGTATTGCGGATATGATAATCGACAAAGAATTCCTGCACACCGACGAAACTGTCGTTGCGGTGCGTGGGATAGGACGGTTCGACGCGCAGCACGCGCCGTTCGCTGACATCGGCATAGTTGGTGTTGATCGCCAGCGCGACGCGATACTCGATCTCGGGCGGCTTGTACGCGGTCGATCCTTTTGTCAGTGCGGCACCGACGATGAAGGTCTGCGCCAACACCAGACTGTTCGCGCGCCCGAACACGTCGTTGCTGCCGGGATTCTCGATCGACTGCCGGTTGACCGGTTGCGGAAAGCTGCGCGGCTCGACGACGGTGTCGGAGATCGCGTTGAGCGTCAGGAACCAGTCGTCGGCCTTGAAGCCCAGGAAGGCGGGCGTCATGCACTTGGGCAGGCCTTCCTTGCGCCGCCGCTCGCGTTCCTCTTCGTTCTGCAGGCAGAGCGGACGGTCACCCTTGTAGGTGTTCTGATGGTAGGGATCCCACCAATGTTCCTTGACGACGCCGAGCGACTCGACGAGCCGCCAACGGTCCGGAACGGGGAATTCGTCGGTGGGAAAGGCTTCCGGCGGCGGCGGCCGCACGGCGCCCGGATTGTCCTGCTCGACGCGCTCGGGAAGCCGGCGTTCCGAACCCGGCCGGCGACGGCCGGGCAGCAGGCTGTCGTCGGCGTCGAGATCGGGGCTGGGGTCTGGCGGAACCTGGCCCGCGGCGGACTGCGCCGGCTCGTCCGCAGCGGGCGCCGGCGCAACGGGGGCGGGTGGCGTTTCGGCGGCAGGTGGCGCCTCCGGCGTTGGTCCGGCCTCGGATGCTGCCTGCCCGCCGCTGGTCGCCGCTGCTTCGGTCGCCTGTGGCGCGTCCGCGGCCCGCGGCGCCTCCGTCGTGGCGGCTGAGGTCGCCAGGATCGCTTGCAACGCCGTTTCCTGATCGGCGACGGCGACGGCGCGTGCATCCATCGCCGATGCCTCGCCGGACAGCATCGCCAGGATCGGCAGGAGGGGGATGGCCACGCTCACCCGCTATTTCCCCTGACAGGCATTCTGGTCGCTCGTATCGAGGAACGGAGCGAACGGACACTGGATGTAGAGCAGTCGCGTGGTGCGATCGCCGACCGGGATCGTGATCCGGTCGGCACGCATCTCGGGCGGCGCGTTGCCCACCGTGCCGCCGGCGCGCAGACCGCCGAAATGGACGCCGAGAAACGATACCATGTCGTCCTGATCGATGCCGTCACCCGATATGCCGATCGCCCCGACCAGTTGCGTCCCGCGATAGACCGGCGTGCTGCCGGGGAAGATCTGGATGCCGTTCATCAGCCGGTTCTTGCCCGGCGCGAACTCGGGCAGGAAGGTGCAATAGGTGCGGGTATCGACGGGATTCATGCCATCGACGAACGAGATGTGAGACGCGACATTGGTGACGATCAGCGCCGATTGCAGGCCGGTCGAGAACGGGTTGAAATTATCGATCGGCCGCGACAGCGGGCCGTTCGGCCGGCCCACCTCCCCGTCCGGAAAGTAGGGGCGTGCGAGGTTGCCGACGGCGCGATTGGTGAAAGCCGTCTTGCCGGTCAGCGCCTGCGGATCGTTTAGGAATGTTCGCGTCCTGGTCACGAAATCGCGAATGTCGGTAATCGTGTTCTGGGTGAGTTCGCCGGCGGCAAACCGGCTCGAGAAAAAGGCAGCGGTTCTGGCCTTCTGCAGCGAGACGTCCGTACCGAAGACGGGAGCATCCGGCGCGCGCACCACGCCCAGCACCGCGCCGCGTGTATCGACCAGCGAGATCGTCACTTGCGCCTGGCTGTCGAGCGGCTGTCGGATTGCGCCGCGTTCACGCGACATGATCGTGAACGCTTCCTCGAGCAGCGCCCGCGATTCAGCCAGCGTCAGCGGCTGCGCGACTTCGGTTGCATCCGTGCCGGCGCGGAGTGGAAAGCGATCATTGCCGGTGCCGTCGGTGAGCACGAAAGCGTCGCTGTTGCTGAACTCCGCCGACTTCGCCTTGCGATAGCCCGATGCTTCGGCGCCATAGGGTGTGCCGGCGAGAACCACCGGATCGACCGCGCCCACCTGATAATAGCCGCGAACCGGTGTGAGGGTGCCAATCGCGCTCTTGTTGATGCTTGCAAATGGCGGCGCGGATGCCGGCGTGCTCCTCAGCCCGCTGACGGTCGCATCGATGAAGCGCAGCGTTGTACCGTCGATGCTGACCCGGTTGGCCTTGATCGTTTCGCTCGGCTCGAAACCGATCGTGCCGGCCAGGGCGATATATTCCTCGTCGTCGACATCGACGTTTGTGACGTCGGGATCATCGCCATATTTGCCGTCGCCCATCACCCCGATGCCGCCGACCAGAACGCCGTTCTTGTAGAGCGGAATACCACCGGGATCGGCGGACAGCCCGAGCGGCGAGCGCTTCGGGCCGATGAACGCCGAAGCCGCGGGGGCGGACGGGCTGTAGCGGTTGACCAGATCGGAACAGGGGAGCGAACTGAACTGGACACCGAACAGCGGGCCGCTTTCGAGGCCGAGCGTGTTCGGAGCCGCGGGGAATCGCTCCTTGATGATGAAGCTCGCGGTGCGTGTCGTGAACGCATTGCCGCCGCTCGACAGATAGGCGCCGGTGATGGCCTTGGCGATCGCGGCCAGCGATGCCGGGAAGTTCACGTTCTGCACGTCGAGATTGAGGCCGTTGGGCGCGGCTTCGGCAGTCGCGCGCGGTCGCGCGCCCGCCATCGTATAGACGGCGAGCACATTGCCGACGCGGTCGACCACGGAGATGACCGAGGGCAGGTTGCGCGCCTGCGCTTCGGCGACGGCGCGGGCGACGATGCCCTGGACCTCGGTGACGGTCAAGGCTTCCTGCGCCGGCACGGCATATTTGCCGGCGGTCGGCGTCGGCGTGGGTGTGGGGTTGGGGGTTCCGCCGCTCGCAGTGCCGCCGCCACCGCAGGAAGCGAGGAGCAAAGAGGCCGAAGCCACGACGCCGGTGAGATAATGCGGCCGCATCAGCGCAACGTCCGGATCGTCCTCACCGCGCTGCCAAGCGCACGGCGGAACTCAACAGGCCGATAATCATTGGGATCGCGCACCGCGCCATAAGCGGTGTTGACGTCGCCGCGGATCGAAGTGGCGGAGCCGGCGGATACCTGGCCGGCATTGACCAACGCGTTGAGCAGGGTGTCGACGGCCATCACCGCCTGTACGCTGCCTTCATAATCGGTGAAGCGCGGGCTGATCGCTTCGCCGGCGATCGTGTCGATGATCGCGAAGGTCTGCGTTCGATCGAAGCTGGCGGCAGAGAAGGCGGAGGCCAGCGCCTGCGCGGTGCCGCGCAGCTTGGCGGCGGCGCCGACGGCGGAGCCGCGATCCTTCGCCAGCGCGGCATGGAAGGCACGGCTGTCGGCGTCAAGCCTGGCGGCCAGGCTTGGCGAGGCGACGCGCGCGGCGGCGCTGAGCATGATCATGTTCTCGTCGTTGAAGGGCGGCATGCCGGCCGGGATCGGACGACCCGGATTGGCGGGTTTTTGCGGCCGCGCATCCTCGTCGTCGGAGATGCGGCGGTGGCAGCTGTGGCAATCGAAGAAATAGAATTCGGGGAACACGCCCGCGCCGCCGATGCCCGGCTTGCCATAAAGATCGAGCGCGCGATCGAGCGCCATCGCCTGGCCGACCGCCCAGAAGCGGACATTGCTGGTCTTGGCGCCCTTGCGCGAGACATAGTCGGCATCCTCGTCATGATGCTGCTGGAGCGTCGAGAAGAGGTCGAGTTCGAAGACGATGCGCGGGTGGCCCGCCGCCATGATGCGGTGATTGACGAACTGGCCTTCGCCGGCCGCGCCGAAGTGGCAGTCGAGACAGACCGACGCGCGTTCGGCGGGATTGTCCATCGCGAGCATGCCGTTGGCAATGTTCTGGCGATGGGTCGCGCCGACCGAATAATGGCTCTGCAGCCAGTTGGATGCACCGCCATGACAGGCTTCGCAGCCGACGCCGTCGCTGGTCTGGAAACGCGGACCGCGGCCGCCGGCGGCCGGATCGCTGTGACAGCCGAGGCACATCTTCGCGGACGAGGGGGAGCCGATGCCGAGACGCGCGGCGATCGCGGCGCTGCGCGGCGATGCCAGCACGGCATAAGCGCGGCTGTGCGCGCCGCCGGGGGTCGAGGGTTCCTGCCAGCGCAGCAGTTCGTCCTGGCGCACGATTCGGCCGTCGGCTTCCTGGCGGCCATGACAGGTCGAGCCCGAGCACGACGCGACGCCGACATGAATATTGGCATCCGATTGTGCGGCCGCAGCCGGCTCGCCACGGGCGAAACCGATCAATAACGCCGCGAATGCAAGCGAGAGGCAGAGCGCCGTGGCGCCGATCCAGGCGCGGACGCCTAGCTCCCTCGCTCTTTCAAAATAACGCATCGCCACCCCGCTCGGCCCTGTACCACGCGATGCAACCCCATATTTTTTCAAACTTATGAGCAGTTCGGACGAGTGAGGCAAGCGCGCTTTTGCCTCTTGACGCGGCGACGGGATAATTCATCCCTGCTTTGCTGCCGATGTGCAGGAAATGCGGGCTTTTGCTCGCGTAAAAAAGGTCGGAGATCCGATGCATTTCGAGGCGATCACGACACTGAATGGCGCACTGCTCCATCTGACGATGGCGATGCTGGTGCTCGCGATGCTGTCACCGCGCGGACTGGGCCTTCGCCTGGCGGTGATCGCAGCGGCCGCCGCCGGCCTGGTCTATTTCGTGCGCACCGCCAGCCTGGCGGGCTGCCTGTGGTTCGGCGTGCTGCTGCTGGTCGCCACCGCGCAACTGTTGCGGCTGCTGCTCGGCGATTTGCGCGCTGTGTTCCGGCCCGAAGAACAGGGGCTGCTCGCCGTCCTCGACGGTCTCAGCCGCGGCCATGCCCGCCATCTGATCGACCAGGGGCTGTGGCTGAACGGCGGGACCGGCGACGTACTGACCGAGGAAGGGAAGGCGATCCCCAATCTCTATTTCCTCGCCGAGGGCGGCGCGACCGTATCGAGCGGCGGGCAGCTGGTGGCGACCTGCAAGACCGACAATTTCATCGGCGAGGTGACCGCGCTGAGCGGAGCGCCGGCGACCGGCACGGTCGTGCTCGACCGGCCGTCGCGGCTCTGGTGCGTGCCGGCCGACCGGCTGCGCACCTATGCCGACACGCATGACGGCGTCCGCGCCGCGCTGGAACGGGCGTTCCGCCGTGCGCTGACGGAGAAGCTGGTGGCTGCCAATGCGACGATCGCCGAACTGAGCGCCGGACCCGATGGAGCGATCGCGCGGCTGTGACGAAAAGCACAGCGCGGTGCCGACGATCATGATATTGCTTCACGACGACCGGTGCCGACGGGTACAGGAAGAAGGACTCGATCGATGGACGATGCGCAGCGCAACGAAGTGACCAGGCTCGGCTTGATCGAACTCGACGAAGACGAACTCGATACCGTCACCGCAGGGGCAAGCGCATTCGCCCCCGGCGAACTCAAGCCGCAGACGCTCAAGTGGAACGCGCCCGAGGTCAAGATCGATCTGACCAGCTACAAGTTCTGACAACGAATCCTCCCTGTCGCTGCGCGATAGGGAGGATCGCACCTCATGTCCGCCGGATCACCAGATTCCTGATCTCGGTCATGTCTTCCATCGCGAACCTGATTCCTTCGCGGCCCAGTCCCGAATCCTTGACGCCGCCATAGGGCATATTGTCGACGCGATAGCTCGGCACGTCGTTGATGACGACGCCGCCGACGTCGAGCCTGTCCCAGGCGTCGAACATCTTGAACAGGTCGCGCGTGAAGATGCCGGCCTGCAGCCCGAATTTCGAATCATTGACCTCGTCGAGCGCGTCCTCGAACGTCTCGAACTTGGAGAGCAGAGCGAGCGGCCCGAACGCCTCCTCGCGATAGGCGTTGGTATCGCGGTCGACATTCTCCAGCAAGGTCGCCTCGAGCATCGCGCCCTCGCGCTTGCCGCCGCACAACAGGGTCGCGCCGTCGGCGATGGCTTCCTGGATCCAGCCGTCGAGCCGGCTTGCTTCCTTGACGTCGATCATCGGGCCGACGAAGGTGTTGCGGTCCTTTGGGTCGCCCGCGACGAGCGTCTTCGTCTTCGCCACCAGCATGTCGCGGAACCGATCGTAGATGTCGGCGTGGATGATGATCCGCTGGACGCCGATGCAGCTCTGGCCGGACTGGTAGAAGGCGCCGAAGATCACGCGTTCGAGCGCATCGTCGAGATCGGCGTCATGGTCGATGATCACCGCGGCATTGCCGCCGAGTTCGAGCACGACCTTCTTCTTGCCGGCCTTGGCCTTCAGGTCCCAGCCGACGCCGGGCGAGCCGGTGAAGCTCAGCAATTTGAGCCGGTCGTCCTCGGTGAACAGATCGGCGCCTTCGCGGTGCGCGGGCAGAATCGAGAAGGCGCCGATCGGCAGATTGGTTTCGGCCAGAACCTCGCCCATGATGATCGCGCCGAGCGGCGTGCGGCTGGCCGGCTTCATCACGAACGGGCAGCCGACCGCGATCGCCGGCGCGATCTTGTGTGCGGCGAGATTCAGCGGGAAGTTGAACGGCGAGATGAAGCTGCACGGCCCGATCGGTACGCGCTTCCAGATTCCCTGATAGCCCTTGGCGCGCGGCGAGATGTCGAGCGGCTGGACCTCGCCGGTCATCCGTACCGATTCCTCGGCGGCGATGCGGAACGTGTCGATCAGCCGGCCGACCTCGCCTTCGCTGTCCTTGATCGGCTTTCCGGCCTCGACGCACAGCGCGTATGCGAGTTCGTCGAAGCGCTGCTTGAAGCGGTCGACGCAGTGCTGGAGCACGGCCTGCCGCTCATAGGCCGCCATCCGCGCCATCGGCTCTGCCGCCGCGACCGCGCCGGCGATGCCGGCATCGATCGTCTTGGCATCGGCCTGCGCGACGCGGAAGGCGACCTCGCCGGTGAACTTGTCGGTGACCGCGAGATCGGTATTGGGCTGCTCCGCCTTGTTGTTGAGGTAGAGCGGGTAGACGTCCTTGAGCATTATCATTTCTCCTCCCCTCCCCTTCAGGGGAGGGGCCGGGGGTGGGGGAGTCGGGAAATCGAATGCAGCAGGATTCGACTCCCCCACCCCAACCCCTCCCCTGAAGGGGAGGGGCTTAAGAAACTACAGTGCCGCGCTGAGCTGCTTGATTTCCTGGTTCAGCACGCGGTCATTGTCCGAATAATCCACCTGGCAGTCGATCAGGTGGACACCATCGGTGCTCAGGCAATGCGCGAGCACCTCCTCGAGATGGTCGGCGCTCTCGACGCGGTGGCCGAACGCGCCATAGGCGTCGGCATATTTGACGAAGTCCGGATTGCCATAGGTCAGGCCCCAGTCGGCGAAGCCCATATTGGCCTGCTTCCAGCGGATCATGCCATAGCTGCCGTCGTTGAGGATCAGCACGGTGATGTTGAGCTTCAGGCGGACCGCGGTCTCCATCTCCTGGCTGTTCATCATGAAGCCGCCGTCGCCGCAGATCGCCATCACCTTGCGGTCGGGATAGACCATCGCCGACGCCATTGCCGACGGAAGACCCGCGCCCATCGTCGCCAGCGCATTGTCGAGCAGTACGGTGTTCTGCTCGCGCGCCGGATAGTTGCGCGCGAACCAGATCTTGTACACGCCGTTGTCGAGGCAGATGATGCCGTCGTTCGGCATCACCTTGCGGACCTGCTTGACGAGATAGGGCGGATAGATCGGGAAGCGGGCATCGTCTTCCAGCGACGCGGTGTGCGCGACCTCGGCCGCACGTGCGGCGAGCATCTTCTCGCAGGACCAGCCCTTGGGAACGATATCTTCCTTCATCTGCCAGATCGCGTTGGCGATGTCGCCGATGACCTCGACATTGGGGAAATAGACCGGATCGACCTCGGCCGAGCGCGTCGAGATGTGGATCACCGGGCAGCCGCCGTTGCGCATGAAGAAGGGCGGCTTCTCGATCACGTCATGGCCGATATTGACGATCAGGTCGGCCGCCTCGATCGCCTTGTGGACGAAGTCGCCCGCCGAGAGCGCCGCGCAGCCGAGGAATTTCGGATGCGTCTCGTCGATCACGCCCTTGCCGAGCTGGGTGGTGAGGAACGGGATTCCGGTCTTCTCGACGAACTGCAGCAGCATCCGGCCGGTCAGCTTGCGATTGGCGCCGGCGCCGATCACCAGCAACGGCGTCTTCGCCTTTTCGATCATCTCGACGGCGGCGCGCACCGCCTTCACATCCGCCGAAGGGCGGCGGGCGAGGCTGGGCTTCAGCGGCGTGCTGTCGGTCTGCTCGTCGGCGACGTCCTCGGGAAATTCGATATGGGTCGCGCCCGGCTTCTCTTCCTGCGCGAGGCGGAAGGCCTCGCGGACCCGGCTCGGGATATTGTCGGCGCTGGCGAGCTGATGGGTATATTTGGTGATCGGCCGCATCATGTCGACGACGTCGAGGATCTGGAAGCGGCCCTGCTTCGATTTCTTGATCGGCTTCTGGCCGGTGACCATCAGGATCGGCATGCCGCCGAGCTGTGCATAGGCGGCGGCGGTGACGAGATTGGTGGCGCCCGGCCCCAGCGTGGCCAGACACACGCCGGTCTTGCCGGTGTGGCGGCCATAGGTCGCGGCCATGAAGCCGGCGCCCTGTTCGTGGCGGGTGAGAATCAATTTGATCGACGTCGACCGCGACAGCGAATCGAGGAAGTCGAGATTCTCCTCGCCCGGCACGCCGAACACATATTCGCAGCCCTCTTCCTCGAGGCATGCGATGAAGAGATCCGATGCTTTCGTCATGGTCGCCTTTCCCCCTCGTCCCGCTGGACGATGTCAAAACCCTTGGCTGCGACCCGCCCGGCATGGCCGCCGCCCGCATCGTCGTGCGAGTCATACTGCCGGGGGTGGGTCTAACGCCCTTTGCCGGCGCTCGCCAGCCTCAATAGCCGTGCATTGCTCTCGCGCGCTAGCGGGCGAGTGGGGTCGATCGACGCAAATGCATCAGTCCAGCCGGATGGCCCAATCCCACCCCAGCGGATCGCCGTCCATGATCTCGACGCCGGCGGCGACGAGTTCGTCGCGGATGCGGTCCGATGTGGCGAAATCCTTCGCCGCCCGCGCGGCCTGGCGTTCGGTGACGCGGGCTTCGACGTCGCTCTCCGCCAAATTGGCTCCGGCCGGCCGGATGCGCAGATCGCCGCGCTCCAGCGCCAGCAGATCGAGCCCGAGCGCCTGATCCATCCGCGCGACCAGGCCGAGGCGCTGCGCCGCCGGCAGTGCCTTGTCGGCGATCGCCCGATCGAGCAACGTCAGCGCCCTGGGCGTGTTGAGGTCGTCCGACAGCGCGGCATCGAATTCGACCAGCAGCGGATGGTCGACGATCGCGTCGGGTGCGTCCCTGTCGCGTAGCGCCCCGACGGTGGTGTCGCGCAGCGCGCCGACGGCGATCACCAGCCGCCGCAGCCGGGTCAGCGCCGCCAGCAGATTCTCCGGGCTGAACTCCAGTTCCGAGCGGTAGTGCGCCGACATGCACATCAGCCGGTAGGCGAGGGGGTGGATGCCGCGGTCGGTCAGGGACTTCAGCGTCGTGAAGCCGCCCTTCGACTTCGACATCTTGCCGCCGCGGTCTACGAGGAAATTATTGTGCATCCACCAATTGGCGCCAGTGCATGCCGTGCCGCTGTGCGCCTGGTTCTGCGCGATCTCGTTGGGGTGATGGATTTCGCGATGATCGATGCCGCCGGTATGAATGTCGAACTGATCGCCCAGATATTTCCGGCTCATCACCGAGCATTCGAGATGCCAGCCGGGCGCACCGCGACCCCAGGGTGAGTCCCACTCCATCTGCCGGCGCTCGCCATCCGCCGACTTGCGCCAGATCGCGAAATCCTGCGCATGGCGCTTGCCGGCGACCGGATCGATCCGGCTTTCGCCTTCATCGTCCACGCTGCGCGCGAGCCGGCCGTAATCGGGCACCGTCGTCACGTCGAAATACAGCCCGCTGTCGAGTTCGTAGCAATGCGCCGGCGCGATCGCCGCGGCATAAGCGAGCATGTCGGCGATATGGTCGGTGGCGACCGACCAGCGGCCGGGTTCGCGAATGTTGAGGTCGCTTATATTGGCCTTGAACGCCTGCGTGTAGTGCGCGGCGATATCCCAGATGCTCTTCGCCTCGGCGCGCGCGGCCGCCTCCATCTTGTCGTCGCCGGCGTCGGCGTCGGAGGTCAGATGGCCGACGTCGGTGATGTTGATGACATGCTCGACCTCATAGCCCTTCCACGCCAGCGTGCGGCTCAGCGTGTCGGTGAAGACATAGGCGCGCAGATTGCCGAGATGGGCGTAATTATAGACCGTCGGCCCGCAACTATAGAGCCGGACCGTACCCGGTTCGATCGATTCGAACGGGCGGAGCGAGCGGCTGTAGCTGTCGTAGAGCGTGAGGGCGGCGGGCATGGCGGCGACCCTTTGTACGGATCCGGGTGGAGGTCAACCATCACGCCATTTCTTAGCGCCGATGGGGATCAGCGCCCCGGCCGCCGCACCGCGCGCACCATGCCGCTCTTGCCGCCACCGCAGAAGAACCGATCCGCGCCATCCGATTCCAGCCCCGAAACCATCACACCCGCCGGCATCTCGATCGCCTCGATCACGGCGCCCGTCTCCGGATCGATGCGCCGCACGTCGCTCTCGTCACCCTCCCAGGTCCCGTGCCACAATTCGCCGTCGACCCAGGTCACGCCGGTGACGAAACGTCCCGATTCGATGGTGCGCAGGATGGCGCCCGTCCCGGGGTCGACCTGATGGATCTTCCGGTCCCGATATTGTCCCACCCACAGCGATCCCTCGGCCCAGGCCATGCCGGAGGCGCCGCCGGCGGGCGCCGGGATCGTCGCGATCACGTCGCCGGTCGCCGGATCGATCTTCTGGATGCGGTCGTCGGCGATCTGGAACAGATGCGTGCCGTCGAACGCGGTGCCGGCATGCGCGGCGACATCGATCGAGCGCAGCGTCTCGCCGCTCGTCGGATCGAGCGCATTCAGCGTGTCGCCGGCCGCATACCACACGTGCCGGCCGTCATAGCTGACTCCATGGACGGCATCGACACCGGGAAAGGGGCCATATTCCCGGACGATCCGGGCGGCTGATCTCTTCATCGTCTGATCCTCGCAAAAATATCTATTCATCTGGATATACAGTTTTCCAGCCCGCATCGGCGGACGCCCATCGCTCTAGACGCCCGGCAGCGGCCCCGGGAGTAACAAGCTTGTCGCGGTTCCCGGCATCGGCGGCGTCATCCACTTGCGTGCGCGGCCATGGCCGAACGACTGGACCTTGCCGGAGTCCGCCAGGGTATCGAGCGCCCGCTGCACGCTCCGCTGGCTGATCCCCAGCGCCAGCGCCAGCGCCGAACTCGACCAGATTTCACCATCGGCGAGCAAGGCCAGCACCGCGCCATGCGCCTCGTCGACCGGCGGTGCCAGCACGACCACCGCGCGCATGCCGCGCGGCGCCAGCGCGAAACCGTCCCTGGTCGCGCTGATGCCGGCGAGCGGCAGCAACGCCGCGCGCAGCCGCCCGATCTCGACACGCAGCCGCGCGCGATGCGATTCATCGGCATGCTTCGCCCGAAACGCGCGCGCCACCAGCATATCCCGCGGCACGTCCGCCGGCCAGGCTTCGCCCAGCGCCCGCGCCAGCGCGAACAGCACCGGCCGCGTCGCGAGCGAGACCATGGCTTCGGCGTGCCGGACGGCATGAAGGCACGCATCGACGACCAGCGCCTCCGACGCCAGCAGCGCCTCCACCTCCTCCAGCAACAGTGGACGCGCCGCCTCCTGCGTGATCAGCCGCGCGGCGGGCGTGCTCAGGACGCGCGCCGCGCTGTCCACATCCGCGATCAGCGCCGGAATGGCGGCTTCGCGCGCGGCCAGCCGCGCGCGATCGAGCGCGTCGCGTGCCATCTGCGTCCGCAGGCGCCGCATCGCGATCCCGGCGACGGCCAGTTCGTGCGCGGCACGCAGCGCGGACGGGAAGGGGGCGGGATCCAGTGCCGCCGATGCCCGCTCCGCCTCGTCGAGCCGCCCGATCAGCAAGAGCCGCCGGATCGCGAGCGTCCGCGCATGCGCGGCGTTGATGCGGTCGCCATGCGCCTCGAGCGTGGCCCGCGCCGCGTCGAGCGTCTTCGCGGGCCAGCCAAGATCGCGCGAGACCAGCGCGATCTCGGCCTCGGCGACGACGCACCGCGCCCGTGCCACCGCCTCTTTGGGTCCGAACGCGCGCGCCGCATCGCGCAGCAGCACCTTCGCGCGCGACAGATCGCCGAGCTGCGCCATCGCGATCCCGCGCAGCGCCAGCGCCGCCGGGTCATCGCGCAGCGCGACCCGCTTGAGCGCGCCGACCGGATCGCCCGCCGCCAGCGCCCGTGCTGCCGCGGTAATCAGCGAGTCCATCCGAATCCTCCATCTTCGTCATCCCAAATGGCGACGGCCATGCAATCGCCCGGAATACCCAGGTTTTGCGGCTGTTCGACGGTCGCGGATTGATATAGGTTTATCCAGCCATCAAGCGCCGATCGAGCGCCGTGGTCGGGTCGCGTGTGGGGCTGTGGAACGCCGGTTTTGCCGGAGCCATGCCCGTTGACGTGGGCAAGGCACTGAGATGGCGAAGATCGGCAGCCACGGCGACGAAACCACCCTGTTTGGCGGACACCGGCGGCAATGGCGCGGCGGACGTCTCCATCCTGTTCACAATGTGACCTCGACCGTCACGCCCGACTGGCGACCTTAGGACATCGCGACCATGGCGAATATCATATCGACCGGCACCAGCATCGACGGCACCGCCGATGCCGACATCATCGCCGCAGTCAATGACGGCACCACCCCCAACACTGCGATCAACGCGGGCGACGGCAATGATCTGATCCTCGGGGATCATGCCAATATGTTCGTCGATTCCACCGCCGCGAACGCCAGCGCGGCGACCGCGATCAACATCGACGATGCCTCCCGCTGGTCGACCTTGCCGGGCGTGGAGATCGGCGACTCCTCGGTCCCCTACACCAGCATCGTCGCGCAGGGCGCCGGCGCCTTTGACTGGTATTCGATCACGCTCGCCGCCGGTCAGACGATCGCGCTGGATCTCGATTTCGGATTCTCCACGCCCCAATATGGCGGCCCCAACATCGATTCCGAGATCAAGCTGCTGGCGCCCGACGGCACCACGGTCCTGACCGCGAGCGACGACGAGAGCGCGGCATTTGGCGGCATCGGAACACAGAGCTTTTCCGACACCAATATCGGCTTCGACTCGGGGCTCATCTATACGGCGACGACCGCCGGCACCTATTATTTCCGCGTCGAGCAATTTGACGATGCGCCGATCGACGCCGGCGCCACCTATCTGCTCAACGTCTCGGTCACTGGTCATGCCGCGACGAGCACCGCTACGGGCGGCAACGACACTCTCGGCGGCCAGAATGGCGACGATTTCATCCTCGGCGGCGCGGGCGACGACTTTCTCGTCGGCGGCGCCGGCAGCGACACCGTCTACGGCGGCGACGGCGGCAACATCTACATCGACGAGGAAGACGGGGCCGACGACTTCTTCTATGGCGGCGCCAGCCTGGACGATTACGCGGTCGCCGCGAACAGCGGCCATCTGGCGGTCGTCGATGCCGGTGGCACCAACTCGGTCCAGGCCTTGCTGTCGAGCGTCGGCTGGACGATCAACGCGCAGACCGGCACCGGCAGTTCGACGGGTTCCACGCTCAGCTTCACCGGCGGCCTTTTCAACAATCTTTACGGCAGCAATTTCGATGATGTGATCACCGCCGGGACGAATGTCTCCTCATCGCTGGTCGGCAATGACGGCAATGACACCATTACCGGCAGCAAGCTCAATGATTTCATCCGCGGTGGCGCAGGCGACGACGTGATGAACGGCGGCGCCGGCATCGATATCGCGGCCTACGACAATGCCGCATCCGCGGTAACCGTCAGCCTCGCGATCACTACCCAGCAGGACACGCAGGGTGGTGGTCTCGACAGCCTCACCAGTTTCGAGACGCTGGTCGGCTCCGCCTTCAACGACACGCTGACCGGCAGCAGCATCGCAAACCGCATCGAGGGCGGTGACGGCGACGATACGATCGAGGGGCTGGGCGGCAACGATGTCCTGATCGGTGGCAACAACACCGTCGTGATCGACACGCTCAGTGGCGACACAATCAGCTACGAACATGCCGCCGCCCGCGTTGTCGTGAGCCTCGCGAACACCGCCGCGCAGAACACGCTCGGCGCGGGGGTCGACACGATCGAGGGGTTTGAAAATCTGAAGGGCAGCGCGTTCAACGACACGCTGACCGGCGACGGGGGGCCGAACAGTCTGATCGGGCTGGGCGGCAACGACATCTTGATCGGCGGCCTGGGCGACGACATTCTGAATGGCGGCGACGGCGTCGACGTCGCTTCATACGCCACCGCGGCCGCGGGCGTGGTGGTCAATCTCAATTTGTCGGGCGTCTTCCAGTCGACCTTCGGGGCCGGAGACGATGCGCTGGTCAACATCGAGGGGCTGATCGGCTCGAACTTCAACGACACGCTGGTCGGCAACGGCGGCAACAACAGCCTGGCGGGTGGCCTCGGCAACGACCTCATTGTCGGCGATCTCGGCAACGACGGCATCGATGGCGGCGCGGGGATCGATACGCTCGATTATTCCGGCATCGGCGCGGCGGTGACGGTGAACCTGGTCAGCCAGTCCGCGCAGAATAGCGGTGGCGCCGGCTCCGACACGATCCGCAACATCGAGAATGTCATCGGCACCGCCTTCAACGACGCGCTGACCGGCAACGAATTCGGCAATGTGCTGACCGGCGGCATGGGCAACGACGTGCTGATCGGCAATCTCGGCAACGATACGCTGAACGGCGGCGATGGCATCGACACCGCCAATTACGGCGCCGCGACCGCAGGCGTGAAGGTCAACCTGACCATCGCCACTGCGCAGACCACGGTGGGTGCGGGCAGCGACACGCTGTCGGGAATCGAAAACCTCAACGGCTCCGGGTTCGACGATACCTTCACCGGCGACAATGCCGACAACGTCCTGACCGGCAATGGCGGCAACGACACGCTGATCGGCGGCGGCGGCAACGATATGCTGACCGGCGGCCAGGGCATCGACACGATCGGCTATGCGACCGCAGCCTCGGCGGTGACGGTCAGCCTGCTGGTGACGGCGGCGCAGAACACCGGCGGTGCCGGCAACGACACGATCGCCAGCGCCGAGAATCTGACCGGCTCGAACTTCGACGATGTGCTGACCGGCAACGCGCAGCTCAACACGCTGATCGGCGGACTCGGCAACGATACGCTCGACGGCGGCAGCGCGAACGACGTGCTCGACGGCGGCTCCGGCAACGACATCCTCAAGGGCGGCCTTGGCGACGACCGGATCACTGCCGGTGCGGGCAATGACAATATCGACGGCGGCACGGGCATCGACACGCTGCAATTCGGTGCGACCGCGGCCGGCGTGACCGTGAACCTGTTGCTGACCGGTCCCCAGGCGATGGGCGGCGGCCAGGGCACCGACACGATCGTCAATGTCGAGAACGTCACCGGCACCAGCTTCGGCGACACGCTGATGGGCTACGGGGCCGAGAACGTCCTCGACGGCGGCGGCGGCAACGATATCATCTTCGGCGGTCCCAACCGGGATACGCTCACCGGCGGCACGGGCAACGATAATTTCCGCTATACGTTTCATAGCGACAGCCTTGTTGGCTTCGCTGACCGGATCACCGACTTCGCGAGCGGTGACATCCTCGACCTGTCGGGGGTCGACGCGAACGCCAACACGACCGGCACCAACGAGGCGTTCACTCAGGTCGCCGCATTCACGGGCGTCGCGGGGCAGCTTACTTTGGCTTTCGATGCGGGCAGCAATACCACGACCCTCCTCGCCGACCTCGACGGAAACGGAAGCGGCGAGTTCTCGATCCTGTTCACCGGCGATGTGTCGGCGGCGATTACGGCGAACTGGGTGCCGTAGCGCGGCCATGGGGCGGCGGGCTTCGGCCGGCCCGCTCGCCAAAAGCGGAGTTGCCCCGGCTCGATCCCCGATCACGCCGCGATGGGACTCGGCGACGATTTGGAGGCGACCCCGGTCGAGCATTATCGGATGGCCGCGCGCTATCCGCTGCTGATCGAAAACCTCCTCGATCTCAGCCACATCAGCTTCCTCCATGGGTCCTTCATCGAGGATGAGGCCTGGTTCGGAACACCGGTCAAGCTGACCAACGATGGCGACTCCTATGTCGCCTCGCGCCATGCCGCCGACAGCGAACGCTCCGCCTTCCACCTCTGGATGTTCCCCGATGCGCCCGAACGGATCGACCAGGATCTGCGGACCGTCTTCCTCGGTCCGGGTCTGGTCCACAGCGGTCCGGTCGTGAACGAAGCGGCGCGCGACGGCCGCTATCTCGGCACGCTCTACGCGATCCACGCGCTCACGCCCGAATATGCCGCGGTCCTGGGTCCGGGCAAGGCCGCGCTCGACGCTTATTACGAAACCGCGGCGAGCCCGCCCGAGGACATCGCCGACGCCATCCTCGCCGCACTCGACCGCGCCGATCCGCCGTTCCGGCTGATTGTCGGCGCCGACATGCGCGCGGCGGTCGAGGCGAAACTGGCCGGGCTGGCGGCGGCGGCCGGGGCCTGAACGCCCGCATCTTGGCAGCGGCCGGCGCCATCTTGTATCAAGCCCCATGCCGAATGCCCCGACCGCCGCCACCCCGATCCCGGACGCCATCGACTCGACCCTGCCGCCCAGCACCGCGCTGGTGCCGCGCAAGCCGTGGCTGCTGCGCTTCGGAAAATGGATCCAGCCGATCACCAACCGCTGGATCGCGCGCTCCTCGCGGGTGGGCGACAAGGCCGTGTTCGACACGAGCGATCTGGCGCGCGATTTCCCCTGGGTGGCCGAGATCGAAGCGCATTGGCGCGAGATCCGCGACGAAGCCGCGGCCGTGCTGCAGGATCTGAACGCGGTGCCACCGCTCGCCAGCATCTCGCCCGATCATCGCCGGATCGCGCCGGCCGGGCGCTGGCGCTCCTATTTCCTGATCGGCTATCGCTATCGCGACCCGGCCAATTGCGCGGCGTGCCCGCGCACCACCGAACTGGTCTCGAAGATCCCGGGGTTGAACTCCGCATTCTTCTCGATCCTGGTGCCGCAAACCCATATCCCGCCGCACACCGGCGTGACCAAGGCATTCCTCACCTGCCACCTCGGCATCCAGGTGCCGCGCGAAGCCGACAAGTGCCGGATGCGGGTGGTCGACGAATGGGTCGGCTGGCAGGAAGGCCGCGCGCTGATCTTCGACGATACCTTCAACCACGAGGTCCGCAACGACACCGACGAGACCCGGATCGTGCTGCTGATCCAGGTGCGCCGCCCGGTCGGCCCGATCGGCGCGCTGGTCGGCGGCCTGTTCGTGGAAGGCGTCCGCCGCTCGCGCTTCGTGCAGGACGCCCGCCGCGGGATCGCGCGCTGGTCGGCGGACCGGGTGGGGTGAAGGGGTTTCCGTGATGCGGGATGCGGACCGGTTTTCATGGCGGCGCTGCTCCAGCTGGTTTCGCTACGAGGGATGGGGTGCATCGAATCGTTGAAATTGCGGGGAGGCGGTTGCCGCGTCGGAAGCATCCAGCCCTTCCACGGCCGCGCGCTTCTTCATCCTCCCTATCGCGAAGCGATGGGGAGGGGGATGAGCAGGTAGCCATGCCCCCGGCATGGCTAGGGATTGCCGGGGGCAATCCCGACCTGCTCATCCAACGAAGTGGGTGGTGGAGGGGAAATGCGGAGGTGCCGTCCTGTTCGGAGCCAAAGTCGCTTGCGCGACTCCCCTCCACCATCGCTGCGCGACAGGGAGGATTTTTGGCGACGAAACAGCCTCATCCTAGCGCCTATGCGGCGAGCCCTCCCGAGGTGATCGCCGACGCGATCCTGGCCTCGCTCGACCACGCCCAGCCTCCCATCTCAGGCGAGCCAAATCGGAGGCGCGCATGCTCGCCCTTCCGTTCATTTGGCAGTCAGGTCTTTCCGGTTCATAAGGCGCCATGATCCATTTGATGCGACCAGATTTCCGAGCCTTCCCGATCGCGCTTGCCTTTGCCGTAGGTGCGGGGACTTGCTGCTCGCCGACAACCGCATTTGCGCAATCGACACCGGCGCCAACGACGACACAGCCCGCATCGCCCACAGCCACCGATACCGATACGATTCGCCTGACGGACAAGCAGCGGGACGCGATCCTGGACGCGAACACCGAAGAGCGCGCCGCTGCTGCCCGCGGGGAACTGGCAGGATCGGAACGCCTTGGGCGGGGCATCCATGGCGAGGTGGGCGTCATGATCGGATCGAACGGCACGCGCGGCGCCTATGGCACGGCGGACATTCCGCTCGGCGATAATGCCGGGGCCACAATATCGTTCGAAAGCAGCCGCTTCGGCTATCGGCGTTCGCGTCTAAGCCCGCGTTGATCGCTCGATCGCCGGCCATTCGGGCCGGGGCGTGGGAAAGCGGCGCCTTCGCGCCTCATTGTCGCCGCTCAAGACCCAAATTGCCGGTCTCGAAATCTGCCGTTCGTCCAGCCAGCATGCGTTGCCCGGTCGAATGACCGGCTCCGGGACTTTGCTGCCATTCATCGGGGCCGTCCGTTCATGTCTCGGTGGTGGCGCGCCGGAATGGCGATATGGGGGACTTTCCCGCCGGTCTGCTTTTGGAGAGCCAAGTGCAGATGGCTGGGACCCCGGAGGACACCGGGAATAAGAGCTGTAGGAATGCGGGCTCTTGAGCGGGGTTTGCACCGATGATCAATGTTGCCGCGGTAAATTGGCAATAGAAATGCCACCGAAATGGCAGTTACACATATTTGATCTCGACAAGGGTGCACCTTGGCAGATAATTACGAATAATTTGGGGGAGGATTTATGCGCCGTGTGACCGTTCGTTGCTTTGCAGGGGGAACGAGCTCGCTGGCGTTGGCTGCCATGGCGATTAGCCCAGCTTGGGCAGGTTGCACGCCATATCCGACAGTCGAGAGCCAGACCACGCATTGCACCGGCGCCAACGGCGATGGCATTTTGCTGGACGCCGCCGGTGCGACCCTGACGGTGGATGGCGGCGCTTCAGTGACGGGCACCACGAGGGCAGGAATTGTCGTGGCAAGCCGAACCGCCACGCCAGCCTTCTACGGAAATGATCTCTATCTCACGGTCGACGGCAGCGTGAATGGCGGGGCGCAGCCCGGCACACTCGTGCAGAACGGCACGGCCTTCGGCGAAACGACGGTCTCAGGAACCAGAGCGCATATCGTTATCGGCCAGGGTGGAAGCATTTCTGGCTCAACAGGCCTCCTACTCCGCCAATCGACCGGCAACCCGATCGGCGCGGTCTACGCCAGCCTCGATAACAGCGGAGCGATCACCGCCGCATCGGGGCCGGCTATCCAGACTGCGACCGGGCCGTCGTTCTTCGGACGTGCCGGCTTTCTCGAGATCATCAACCGCGCCGCAGGCTCGATCGGCGCTATCGATTCGGCGGTGGGCGCGCTCCAGAATGACGGAGCGATCGACGGCGGAACGCTCAGCGCGATCCATGGGGGCGTCGATGGTGTGATCTTCAACGGATCATCGACGATCCCGTTCGGCGTCACGAACCATGGCACGATCGCTTCGACGAGCACCACGCCGACGATCGACGGCCAGCCGATGGTCGTCAATGACGGCATGATCGTAAACCGGGGCACTGGACCCGCGATCGCCGCGGACTTCATCAGCCTGACCAACGCCGCCGGCGGGGTGATCGAGGCGGCGAGCGGGACGGCGATCAGCACAGGCCAACTGCAACTCGTCAATCGCGGAACGATCGACGGCTCGATCACCTTTGTATCGCCCGCATTCGGCGCGCAGCCGTCGAGCATCGATTCGGTCGGTGGCCGGATCGAGGGGGACGTCACGCTTGGCGACCAGGATGATATCGTGCTCGCCGCCCTTACCGATGGGCTGCTCGATACCGGCATAGCCGGTCGGCTCGACCCGGGCGGCGGTGCCAACATCATTCAAATCAACGCGCATCAGGATCTGACGCTGTCGGCGCCGATCGTCCTGCCTGCGGGCTTCAGCACGCTCGCGCTCGGTTTCGACAGCGGCACGACGATCACGCTCGCGAGCGGCTTCGCTGCCCCGTCCTCGCCGCTGGTGATAAGGGGCGACGGGCCCGGAACGCTGGTCAACGATACCGATCTCATGTCCAGCGGCCCGCTCCTGCAATTCATCTATCCAGGACCGACTGTCTCTTTGACGAACAATGGGTCGATCACGTCCGCCCTTGCCCATTCGTTCTACTATGCGATCACGCTCAATCCGTCGAACACGGTCAATGCGTTCGTAAACAACGGCTCGATCGTAGCGACCGGCGGCGGCGGCGTCCTACTTTCCGGAAACACCACATTCACAAACGGTGGCACGATCACCGCCACCGATACTGCGGTTTCCACCTTTGCGGTGCCGGTGATCAACAACGGGACGATTTCGTCGCGCAGTGGGGTGGGCCTCGATCTGACGCAGTCCTCGAGCCAAACGACCGATCGCAACAACGGGCTGATCGAGGGCGCGACGGCCGGCGCAACCATCGAAAACGATCTGTTCCACAATGCCGGCACGATCCGCTCGCCCAATGTCGGCGTCGCCCTCGACTATTTCGGCGGCATCTACAACGAAGCGCACGGCGTGATCTCAGGCGGCACCAACGCGATCACCGCCCCGGGAACAGCCTTTTCCCAGGTGACGGTCGTGAATGCCGGCACGATCAACGGCGATGTTGATCTCGGCTCGCAAGCGGCGCCGGGGCCGTTCAACGACTCGCGCAACTTCTACGTCGCGCTGCCGGGCGGCGTGCTCAACGGCAATCTCGCGCTCGGCAGCGGCGGTGACACTTTCATCACCGATCTCGTGAACACCGGGCCAGGCACTCATGCTGGCGTCACCGGAACGGTCACCGGCAACGGTTTCGAGACCATCCGCTATCGCGTCGGCGCCGATGCCAGCGTGACGCTGGCAAGCGACGGCGGACCGTTCGGATCGATCGGCTACGAGATGTCCAACGCCGCCACGCTGACGCTGAGCGCAAACGCGCCGGTCAGCACCAGCCTGCTCTTCGCAGGTTCGGGAACAGTCGACCTTACCGCCGACGTCACGCAGACCGACCACCCGGTTATCAGCACGGCCGCCGCTTATTCGATCGGCGATGAATCCATAGTGGGTTCCGGCGACGTGGCCATCACCAGCCATGGTACGCTGGCGCTCGCCCGATCGGCCGGCAGCACGTCGGTCTTCGCCGCCGTGCAACTCGGCGCGAATGACCGATTCACCAACGACGGCACGATCGTCGCCTCGGCTGTGAATCCGTCGATCGGTACAGTCAGCGCGATCTACGGCGGAGCGTCGGTCACCAACAACGGCACGATCAGGACGGCCGGCGGATACGGCATTTCGCAGGGCTTCACGGCCGCGCAGATCGAGAACCGTGGCTCGATCCTCCAGATCGCCGGCGGCGCGGACGCAGTCGGCATCGCATCCTCTGGCAACGTCACCAACAGCGGCACGATCACGACGGGAAGCTACGCCGTCCAGATGGGTTCGGACAGTTCGATCCTCTCGCGGCTCGACAACAGCGGAACGATCGCCAGTGCAAACAATATCGCGATATGGTCGCCCTATACCGGGATCGCGGTGATAAACCGCCCGGGCGGGACGATCACCGGCGGGACGGGCTTCGACGCGATCAGCATCGCGACGGGCGGCGTGGTGGTCAATGCGGGCACGATCAACGGTGACGTCAGCCTGGCGAGCAGTAGGAATTTCGGGGTCGGCAGCACCTATGTCGATGCCGGCGGTAGGCTGAACGGCGATCTTACCCTGGGCGAGGGCGACGACCTGTTCGTGGCGCGAGAGGGTGTCACCGGCGTGACCGGCACGGTCGACGCCGGCGAAGGCATCGATACGTATATTCGCAGCTACTCGGCCGACACCGCCGCGACGCTCGGGCGTCGCCTGCCCACCACGTTCGAAGCGGAAGGGATCGAGGCGCTCGGCAACGCGACCGTGACGTTGACAGCGACCAACAATGGTCTCGACGGTCCGCTCACGCTCGCCGGCGACGGCGCGATCGTCAACCGGGCCAACGTGACGCTTGCCTCGCCCGGCTTGGATTCCCTTCCCGCGGTCACGCTGGTGGGCCGCTTCGATGGCGGAAACGGCGCGCTCGAATTCACCAACGAGGCCACAATCACCGGACGTGTCGGCGGTACCGCCCGCAGTTTTGCCAACAACGGCACGATCCTCGATATCGACGACTCTTCCTCGAGCGTCGGCCAGGAAGGGTTCGGCGGCCCCACGGTCAACCTCGTGACGCCGGCGGATCAGCCTTTCAGTTTCACGAACGAAGGGCTCATCGCGTCGGCGAGCGATCGGACGAATCTTCCGCCGTTCACTCTTCAGCACGACGCGGTGTCGATCCAGTCGCCCGGTTTCAACACCGGTTTCAACGGCGGCACGGCCGAACCGCAGCCGGCGAGTTTCACGAACGGCGGCACCGTCGCCGGTGGCCTGTCGGCGTTTATTGCGGCGCCCACCATCGATTTCACCAACAGCGGCGCGATCAGCCGGGCGATGCCGAACACCGTCGCGCTGACGCTGGTTCAATTGCTCGACGCGGCGGATCCGCGCACCGCCGCGCTGACGCTGACCAATTCGGGGACGATCAGCGCTGCCGGGGAGCGCGCGACCGCGCTTTCGACGCAAGTTGGCCGCAGCGGCATCGTGTTGGGCGAGACACCCGCGCCTTCGACGATTTCGGTCGTCAACAGCGGCACGATCAGCGCCAATGGTGGCGGGCAAGCCTTCGCTCCCGCAATCGCGCTCGCCATGAACGCCGGGGCCGTGTCGCTTTCGAACAAGGCGGCAGGGCTGATCTCGGCGACCGGTGACCAGTCGATCGCGGTGGGCGTCATCGCTTTCGGCGGAACGTTCGCGCTCGACAATGCGGGCACGATCCGCGTCGGAACGGCCGCGGGCAACGGGACCACACCGCCAGATATCAACGTCGCGGTCAAGGTCGTCGGCGACGCCCCCAGCACGATCCGCAACAGCGGAACGATCAGGGGTGCGATCGTGCTCGGCGCCGGTGACGACGATGTCGAGAATAGCGGTACGATCGACGGCGACGTGTTTCTGGGTGGCGGCGACGACCGCTTCGCGATGCAGGGCCATGCGGTGCTGAACGGGCTGGTTGACGGCGGCGACGGTGCGAACGCACTTTTCATCGACACGACCGGCAACGTGGCTGGCAACGGCTTCACCCTCCAGCACTTCAGCAATTTCCAGGCGCTGGCGCTCAGTGGAACCGGGACGGTCACACTCGATGGCGCGCTGCCGTTTCCGACCGTCCAACTGATGGGTGGATCGATCGATATCGCCCCCGGCACGACGCTCAGCACGACCAGCGGCACGACGATCACCGGCGGCGACCTCGCTGAACGCGTCGTCAACCGAGGCACGGTCAGCGGATTGATCGCGCTCGGCGGCGGCGGCGACAGTTACGCCGTCTATCCGGGCGCGAGCGCTGGCGGTGTCGACGGGGGCGACGGCATCGATGCGATCGAAATCCATTCCGCCGGCACCGATGCCGCGCCGACCGCCTTCTCGAGCGCCGGCCTCACCAACTTCGAGCGGCTGATACAGGCCGAGGGCGTGACCTCGATCGGGACCGAGCGTTTTCAGCAGGTGCATGTGGTCGGCGGTCGATTGATCGGTCGTTCGGGATCGGTGCTGACGGGCAATGTCAGCGTATCGAGCGGAGCAACGTTCGGGAGTCCTGGAACGGTCATCGGCAATGTGTCGGTGGCGGGCGGCGGCACGCTCTCGCCCGGTGCCTCGCCCGGCACGATGACGGTGCAGGGCAATGTCGCGCTCGCGGCCGGCTCGAATGCGATTTTCGAGTTCACGCCGGCTGTCAGCGACAAGCTTCTCGTCTCGGGCACGCTGTCGATCGGCGGCAATACGACGCTCAACCTCGTTGGCAACCGGCCGCTCACGCCCGGCATCGCGCTCGACCTGATCGTCGCCGAGGGCGGCATCGAGGGCAGCTTCGGCACCACCAACAAGGCGTCAAACGTGCTGGGCTTCCTGCTCCAGACGCAGAACCGCCTGCAGCTGCTCGGCCAGTTTCAGACACCCGCCGGCACGAGCGCACAGACCGCGGCAGCGATCGCCTACGTCAACGACGTGCTCGTCGCGGGGCGAGGTAGCCCCGCCCTGCTCGCTGCGATCCCGAGCCTGCTCTCGGGCGACAACACCAACGCCGCTGCCTTCGCGCAGCTCACGCCCGAGGCCTATGCCAGCGCAGCCCAGCTCGGCGTCGAGCATGGCCTCTCGATCGCCGAAGCCTCACGCAATGGGGCCGCGGCCGCCCACGCTCCCGATGCCGGGCTCTACAGCTTCTTCCAGGGCCTCGGCGACTGGCGCCGCCTTAACGGGCGTGTCACGACCGGCGTCAGCCGTGCCTTGAGCCACAGCTATGGCATGCTGGGCGGGATCGGCTTCGGCAGCGGGACCGCATCGGCCGGCTCTTTCGTCGGCTATATCGACAGCAACCAGCATATCCGTGGCCTCGGCGCCAGCACCGAGGCGGACGGCATGTTCGCGGGCGTTTCGGGGCGGGTGAAAGCCGGCGGCTTCGATATCTCGGCGCTGGTCGCTTATGATTGGAGCAAGGCGGACACGCGCCGCGCGGTGCCGGGGGGATCGGCGCGCGACGACGACTATCGCTTGCGCAGCCTCGTGCTCGATGCGTCGATCGGGTATGAATTTGCTATCGGCGAGGCCTGGGCGCTCCGCCCGCAGGCCGGCCTAACCCACGTCTCGACCCGGCGCGGGCGTGCGATCGAGGACGGCAGCGACGCATTCGCGCTCGACGTTGCCGGTGACCGGCTCAAGGCGACCTTCTTCGACGGCACGCTGGGCCTGCGTGGCGGGATGGCGGCAGGCTCCACCTTCCACCCCTGGGTGAAGGCCGGCATCCGCCAGCAGATCGACGGACGCCGCCCCACCGCCACCGCCAGCTTCGTCGGCGTCGCCAGCGACTTCGCCGTGCTGGGCGCCGCCCGCAAGGCCACCATGGCGACCGCAGGCGCGGGCTTCGCCGCAGACGTCGCCAAAAACGTCAGCCTCTTCGGATCCGTCAACGGCGACTTCGGCGGCGGACACGCCAACAACTTCAATATCGGCGTCAGGATCAACTTCTGAGGAGTAGTGCGCACTTTAACCGGTGCTCCTTCGGGAAGCCGAGCTGACGTCTCGGAAGAGCGGCTGCTTCCGTCAAAAGCAGTCATTTCGTCCCACTGCCGTCTCAATGATTTAGCTGGCGGCCGGACCCGATGGACGGCGGATGTTGCTGCCACATCTCCATTTACGGTGCATGCCATAGCGTCAAAGGATCAACGCCTTTCGTCGTCTGGCTGCTTCAGCATATATCGGCCCCAGCGGAATCGGCCGGACCGCCTCAACCGTGGTGCCTGCGCCCTTGATCGTCACTGCGGCACCGTCCAGCAGCGCGGCCGGCGCGGTTAGGACATGCGCAGAAATAATCGCTTCGAAACGCCGAACTCAATCCTCCCTGAAGGGGAGGGGGTCGCCGCCGAAGGCGGTGGTGGAGGGGTTCGCAACGTCCGGAAAAGCGCAGAAACTGGAGCAACTCCGGAAGCCCTGCCACCCCTCCGTCAGCCCTTCGGGGCGAGCGGGTCGATCGTGCCCTCGGCACGATCCTGGATTGCCGGGGGAAATCCAACCCGCTCGCCACCTCCCCTCAAAGGGGAGGATTCGATATTTTCTGCGGGTCTCCTTACGCCGGTTTCGGCAGTCGGGCAGCCGCAATAGCGGCGGCCACAGTACCGATCGAGGCATCGCGCCCGTCGCGCGGCGTTCATGTTGAAGCTCGGATCGCGATAAATTGATCCGATCGCTGCCCACAATTCCAATTGCTACAGCACCGATCGAGGGCACTCGCGCGCAACTCGCTGTCCATCGTCCCAAGCCGGCCGACAGATCGCGTGACTGCGCGCGACGCCAGCACGAGCGATCTCCGCGAGGCCCGCTCACGATCGCGAGCGTCCGACTGTCGTGATTCTCTCCGGCGCTTGATCGACATGCTCGACCCGATCGGGGCGCTCAGGCTGTCCCGCGATGCATAGGGGTTGTACGATACGGATTGGCGTCCAATTCGCGTGGAATGACAGCCCATCATCGCTGACCTCCCTATAACCGTCGCGGCATCACCAACGCGACATCGCGGGTCCAGGACGACCCTCACTCCCGCGGCCACCGATCACAAAACCGATAATATTTGCATTTTTTGATAAATATTCTAACTATCGCCAACCGAGTCGATTCCCGAAGACAGGAGACCCCCATGACCGATCCCTATCGCCCCAAAGGGCTTTCGAGCGCCTTGTCCTATCTCGATCCGAAGGCCGCCTATCGCTGGCTCGAAGACGCGTTCGGGTTCGAGCCGCTCTTCGTCATCCTCGATGCCGATGGCAATCTTGCCCATTCCGAAATGACCTATGGCGAGTCCGTCGTCATGATCGGCACCGAGTGGAGCGACGAGCATAAGAGCCCGAAATCGATCGGCGGCAAGAACACGCAGTCGGTCCATGTCCAGCTCGCCGAGGGCGAGGATATCGACGCGCATTGCGCCCATGCGCGCGATGCCGGCGCGAACATCCAGCAAGAGCCGGACACGCAATTCTACGGCGACCGCACCTATCGCGCGACCGACCCGGAGGGCCATATCTGGACCTTCGGCGTCACCGTGCAGAAGATGACGTCTGACGAATGGGACAAGGCGAGCGGGTTGACCACCCGGGCGCGCCTCGATTGAGCGCGTCGGTCGACCGGATCTTCGCGGCGCTCGCGGACCCGCATCGCCGCCGCGCGGTCGAGCTGCTGGGCGAGCGGCCGCGCCGGGCGGGCGAGCTGGCGAGCGCGCTCGACCTGCCGGCGCCGGCGGTCAGCCGTCATCTGCGCGTGATGAAGGCCTGCGGTCTCGTCGAGGAGAGCCATCCCGAATTCGACGCGCGCGTCCGCATCTATGCGTTGAAGGATGGTGCGATGACCGAATTGAAGCATTGGCTCGCGAGCACTGAAACGATGTGGGCGGCGCAGCTGTGCGCGTTCAAGGCGCATGTCGAGAAGAGCGGGCGATGACGGCGTCGGTGATCGTCTCGCTCCGCGTCGGCGCATCGCCGCTGCGGGCGTTCGCAGCCTTCACCGACGATATCGGCCTGTGGTGGGTGCAGAACCCGCTGTTCATGCTGACCCCACGCGGCGACGGCCGTCTGCGTTTCGAGCCGGGCGAAGGCGGGCGGCTCGTCACGACGCTGGCCGATGGTGGGGAATTCGAGGTCGGCCGCATCGCCGTCTGGCAGCCGGGTGAAAGGCTCGCTTTGTCCTGGCGCCAGGCGAGCTTCGCGCCCGGCCAGTCGACCGAACTCGACGTGCGGTTCGAAGCGGTCGGCGACGAGACGCGGGTCACGGTCGAGCATCGCGGCTGGGACAGCATTCCGCAGAAGCATGTCGCCCGGCATGGCTTCGATCTGCTGTTGTTCCAGCGCCGGCAGGTGGACCACTGGCGCGCGCTGCTCGCATCGCTCAAGGCTCGGATGCGAAGCGGCGGGGAAGGGCTGCGGGAGGGGCCGCTCGGGTAACGGGAGTGGAAGTCCATGCGCTGAATTAATGTGCCAGATGGCGGAAAAGCGTGAATCTTGGCGCGTTGGCCACGCCCCCACACCGTCATCCCCGCGCAGGCGCATGGGCGCTGACTTTAAGGAGAACTAAGCAAGCGTGGCTGTGGATGCTCTTCCTTTTCTTCCCCCTTGATGGGGGAAGGATACGGAGGCTTGGTCCGGCGAAGCCGGGCCTAGCCGTAGTTGGATGGGGGTGATGTTTGGCGAATGGCTCTACGCCGAACATCACCCCCATCCAGCTCCGACTAAGGCCCGCCAAGTGGCGGACCTAAGTCTGCGCAACCTTCCCCCATCAAGGGGGAAGGAATCCGTGACATGCCCTCAAGTCAGCGCCTATGCGCCTGCGCGGGAATGACGGAGAGTGGGATCCAAAACACGCTACCCAAGCTCGAAACTCGTCACCCCGAACACCCGCTCGATCCGCACCGGCGCGATCGGCCCGGTATACATCCTTGCGGTCTCGAACACCGGCTCGAGTCCGAGGTCCCGCGCCAGCGCGACAGCCTCGCGGTTGACGGCCGGAACGTCGACAAACACCTCGCCGCCGCCCGCCTCCGCCAGCAGTGCCGCCAAAACCGCCTCGGCGGCGGTGCGGTCGTCGGCGACGAGCGGGCCGATCTTGCGCCCGGTCCGGCAGGGACGGATCACGCCCCACGCCGCCAGCCCGCCATCGCGCATCAGCGCGCGGCCGACATGGCCCGGCGCGTCGATCCAGGCCCGCAGGAAGGCGGCGCGCGGGGCGGGGAACAATGTGGCGTCGTCCGCCGCGATCGCCGCGAACGGCACGTCCGCCAGCGCGACGATGCCGGCGTTCGCGGCGCCGGGTGTGGCGGCCCCGCCGTAACGGACATTGGGGTAAGCGAACGCGAACCCCGACCGCGCATAATTCGCCTGCTGCGCCACCACGCCGTCGAGTCCGATCACGCGTCTGCCGGCATGCGCGATCGCGGCGTTCCAGATCGCCAGCCCATGGCCACGCCCGCGCAGATCCGCGCGCACGATATAGAAGCCGAGGAAGGCGAAATTGTCGTCATAATTGACGCAGGAGATCGTCGCCGCCGGCGCGCCGTCGATCTCGCCGATCAGGAAGCCTTGGCCATCGACCGTGGCGAAGCAGGCGGTGTCGGCATGGCCCGGGTTCCAGCCTTCGGCGGCCGCCCAGTCGACGGCGATCGCGATCTCCTCGGGCCGCATCGTCCGGATGTTCATGCTCGTCATAGCGCGTGCGTCCTCGGTTGCCTTCGTCCGGATATGGGGCCGCTTTGCATGCCGGAACGCAAGCGGTCGACCCTATCGTTCGAGTTCATCGAGAATCGGGCAGTCTGGTCGTTGATCGCCCTGGCAGTGCGCGGCCAGCGCCAGCAATGTGGTCTGCATGGCCTGCAGCGCGGCGGCCTTCCGGCCGAGGTCGGCGGCGCGACGCTCGGCCATGGCCTTTACCTCGCTGCTGGCGCGCTGGCGATCGGTCCATAGATCGAGCAGCGCGCGAATGTCCGCGATCGGAAAGCCGAGATCGCGCGCATTCGCGATGAACCGCAACCGATGGACATCGGCATCCGCATAATCGCGATAACCGCTGTCCCGGCGCGCCGGAACCGGAATCAGTGCGATCTTCTCATAATGGCGGATCATGCGCTGCGAGACGCCGCTCGCCTTCGCGGCCTGCCCGATATTCATAACGACCGCCGGTTGAGCCTGAGCGCGTTGGTGACGACACTCACCGACGACAGCGCCATCGCCGCCGCCGCGATCATCGGCGACAGCAGGATGCCGAAGACCGGGTAGAGCAGCCCGGCCGCCACCGGAATGCCGGCTGCGTTGTAGATGAAGGCGAAGACGAGATTCTGCCGGATGTTCGACATCGTCGCCTGGCTGAGCCGACGGGCGCGCAATATCCCCGTCAGATCGCCCTTGAGCAGCGTGATGCCCGCGCTTTCGATCGCGACATCGGTGCCGGATCCCATCGCGATCCCGACCTCTGCGGCGGCGAGCGCGGGCGCGTCGTTGACGCCGTCACCGGCCATCGCGACGATCCGCCCTTCACGCTTCAGCCGCTCGACGACCGCGCTTTTCTGATCGGGCAGCACCTCGGCCTCGACCTCGTCGATTCCGAGCGTCCGTGCAACCGCGTCCGCCGTCGTGCGATTGTCGCCCGTCAGCATCACGACGCGAATGCCTTCGGCACGCAAGCCGGCCAAGGCTTCGGCGGTGGTCGCCTTGATCGGGTCGGCAATAGCGAGAATGCCGGCGACGACGCCGTCGATCCCGGCGAAGATGGCGGTCGCGCCGTCACGGCGCAGCGCATCGGCCTGCGCGGCCAACGGCGCGGTCTCGATCCCATGTTCCGCGAGGAATGCGGCGTTGCCGAGCAGCACGCGCCTGCCGTCCACGGTGCCGAGCGCGCCCTTGCCGGTCGGGGAATCGAAGTCCACGACCTCGGGAATGGCAATCCCGCGATGGCCCGCTGCCGCGACGATCGCGCGGGCCAGCGGATGTTCGGAGGCGCGCTCCACCCCGGCGGCAAGCCGCAGCACCTCGTCCTCCCCGAAGCCGTCGGCGACGGTGATTTTCGTGACCGATGGGTGACCTTCGGTCAGCGTGCCGGTCTTGTCGACGACCAGCGTATCGACCTTCTCCATGCGCTCGAGCGCCTCGGCATTCTTGATCAGCACGCCAAGCCCGGCGCCGCGGCCCACACCGACCATGATCGACATCGGCGTCGCGAGACCGAGCGCGCAGGGGCAGGCGATGATCAGCACCGCCACGGCGGCGACCAGCCCATAGGCAAAGCGCGGCTCAGGTCCCCAGATCGCCCAGCCCGCGAAGGCCAGCATGGCAATCGCCAGTACCATCGGCACGAACCAGCCCGCGACCCGATCGGCCATGCGCTGGATCGGCGCGCGCGACCGCTGCGCCGCCGCGACCATCTGGACGATCCGCGCCAGCATCGTGTCGCGTCCGACCTTGTCGGCACGGATGATGAGCGCGCCGGTCTGATTGAGCGTGCCGCCGATCACCGTGTCTCCCGTCGCCTTGGTGACCGGCATCGATTCCCCCGTCACCATCGACTCGTCGAGCGACGAACGGCCGCCTTCGACGACGGCATCGATCGGCACCTTCTCGCCCGGACGGACCCGAACGCGATCGCCCACGACGATCTGGTCGAGCCCGACCTCTTCCTCATCCCCGCTCGCGGCAATGCGCCGCGCGGTCCTGGGAGCAAGGTTGAGCAGCGCCTTGATCGCGCCCGAGGTCCGCTCGCGCGCCCGCAGCTCGAGCATTTGTCCCAGCAGCACCAGTACGGTGATGACGGCGGCCGCCTCGAAATAGATCGCGACATTGCCGTCCGCCGAACGAAACGCTGGCGGGAAGACCCCGGGCGCCAGCGTGGCGACCATGCTGTAGATCCACGCGATGCCCGTTCCCATCGCGATCAGGGTGAACATGTTGAGATTGCGCGTCCGTATCGAAGCCCAGCCGCGCACGAAGAACGGCCATCCCGCCCACAGCACGACCGGTGTCGCGAGCACGAGCTGGATCCAGGCGGAGATCCGCATCGGGACCAGATGGTGCAGCGCCGGAAAGATGTGGCCGCCCATTTCGAGAACGAACACCGGCAGCGCCAGGAGCAGCCCGATCCGGAACCGGCGGGTCATGTCCGCGAGTTCGGGACTTGGGCCGGCGTCCGCGGTCACCATGGCGGGCTCGAGCGCCATGCCGCAGATCGGGCATGCACCGGGATGATCCTGCCGGATTTCAGGGTGCATGGGGCAGGTCCAGATCGTCGCCTCCGGCGCCTCCGGCATGGACGCCGGCGCCCCGACGCCGCCAGAATCATGGGTCATCCCGGCCATGCCGCACACGGGGGTGCTGACCTGATCCGGGCCCGATTTCGGGCCGCTGTGGTGATGGCCATGGGCGGCATGTTCGGTGTGCGTCATCGCGGGATTCCTTCTCGACGCCCCACCATCTAGGGTCTGACATCGTGTTAAGGTCAACCCCGCCTGCTTGCACTCCGTATCAATACGCAAAGGCAGTGCGTCGATGGTCCGATACTGAAATCGTCCGGAAGTGCGCTATCATGGCGCCGGGGACCGGCGATGAGCATCGCCGGAACATTCGCGCACCGCGTCGTGTGTCGATCAGTAGCTTTACGTAAATCCCCCACCTGCGTTGACGAATAAGGTTGCCCACGGACGGAGGGCGGTCATGGTCGCAAGAACAAAGGTCAATGTCGCGCAGTGTGCAGTTGCGGGCGCTGGAGCGGTTTCGGTGGTCTTCGTCCTGTGCTGGGCAGCCGCATGGGCTGGGATCGGACCCGCAAGCCATGCCTTCATCCGCCTGTTCACGGCCGCCGCGCCGTCCTCGCTGGCCGGCCTGGCAACCGGGATCTGCGCGGCGCTCCTGTTCGGCGCGCTCGCCGGCGCGCTCTTCGCCGCCTTCTTCAACCTCACGGGTCGCTGGTTCCAACGCTGAACCATGTCGGTCGAGGCAATTCGGAAAGGATATTCTCATGACATTCCCCCTCAAGGCATATTGCTTGGCCGTCGCAATGATGGCTTCACCCGCCGTCGCGCAGACCGATCCCCACGCCGCGCACCATCCTGCGGCTGCACCCGCCTCACCCCCGCCCGCAGCGACTGCTCCGGCGCCGGCAATTCCCGGCGCGTCCGGGCCGCACTGCCCGATGATGGGCGCGCGGGCGCCTGCCACCGGTGCGGTTCAATCTCAGGGGCGCATGTCGATGCTGGGAAAGAATATGCATGGTAAAGACATGATGGGTGGAGCAACGGCACCTGACATGATGAAGACGTGCATGAAGGAGAAGCCGTCATCTCCGGCCGATCATCAGCACGAAAAATGATCGATACGGAATGTTTCGCGGCACAGTGAACAATAATTGGTGAATTTATGAAAGTGCGTGGATTTGTTATGATGCTGGCCGTGGCGACAGTCTCGGCAATGCTGTTTTTCTATGGCCGTGAGCATATGGGCCACATCTTCGGCGTCCTGCCCTATCTGCTGTTTCTCGCATGCCCGCTGATGCATCTGTTCATGCATCACGGCCATGGAGGACATGGCAGCAAGCCTGCAACTCCGCCCCTCATGCCGTAGCGCCAGCGCCACAGCTGCAACCGTCCGGGCGCGCGCCGCCGCCTCGGTGAAACCCGGCGAGCCCTGCCGGCATGCTCGTTTCCAGCCCATGCCCGCGGGCCAGGGGCGCATGCTACCAATGCCCCCTGAAAGCCGGCGCCCGCAAAGACATCGCGGATATGAACGGTTGCCGCCCGCCTCGTGCGGTCTCCCCGGATCGCATAATGCTGCGCTTCGGCCACCGGCGGCGGCCACGCTACGATATATGCGGAGGACTATGGATGGCCGAAGTGAGGCATATCGGTGGAGACCAGCCGATCTATACGGGACCGATCTGCGACTGTGATTCGCATATCCACGGGCGCGATTTTTTCGACTTCATGGAGCACTATCTGCCCGCCGAACTGCACGCGGCGTGGCTGGTCGCGCGCAAGCTCGGCCCCGACGGGTGCTTCGGCCTGCACATCGGCGACCGCATGGTCGAAAATGCCGAATCCAACGGACAAGGGCTGGTGCCGCCGCCGGGCAAGCTCAAGGAGCGGCCAGGCGCGATCTTCAAGCGCTATGCCGGATGGGCGACTTCCCCGACGCCGTGCTCGACGCGCGGCTGCGCGTGAAGGGCGTCGATGGACTGCGCGTCGTCGACGGATCGATCATGCCGGCAATGGTATCCGCCAACACCAATGCGCCGATCATGGCATCGGCGTGGCGGGCCGCGGACCTGATTCTTCAGGGACGCAACCGGTAGGCGCCCTCAAACATCCTCATGCCCGACATCGATCTCGCGCACGCGGCGCTTCTGGCGCGCGGTGTCGACCAGCAGGCGCAGTGTCTCGCGGCGGGCCTGGGCATCGTCGATGTCGGCGATCACCAGCGGCGCGTCGCGCGTCGTCTCGTCGCTGGAGGTGATCGTGATCGTGCCGATGCCGGCCCACTGGTTGATCAGCGTGAAATCGATGCGGATGTCCTTGATCCGGTAGAGTTCGATCTCGTCGATGCTCTTGACGAAGATGCCCTTGCGCAGGATCAGCCGGTCGGGCGTGATCTCGTAGGTCGTCGCGAGGTTGGTCACCCATTTCCAGGCGACGATCAGCAGGCCAACGCCGACGAGGCACAGCAGCAAGGTCAGCCAGCCGAGCAAAGTGCCGCGCAGCCAGCCCCAGGTCGAGGATCGGAAACTGTCGAGCGGGGCGTCCATGGCGGAACTCCTTTTTTACCGACCGGCGGCGGCGAACGGATTGCGGATGGTCAGGCGGCCGTCGATGACGAGACCGTCATGCATGTCTTCGCTGTAGAGCGTGTCGCAGTTGGCCTGCAGCGCCGATGCGACGATCTGGGCGTCGAAGATGGCCAGTTTATGCTGTCGCGCCAACGTCATTGCGCGTCGGTGGCAGGCGAGATCAAGCTGTTCGATCGATGATGCGGCTGCGATGATCTGCGCACAGGCATCGTCGATCTCCCGCCAGCTTCGCTTCAACTTGCGCAGCGCGACATTGACGAACTCATTGAGTGTCTGAACACTGATCGTGAACGAGCGCGCGAGCAGCGCCTGCGCAGCACTGCTGCGCCGATCCTCGGTGAACGCGTAGACGACGACATTGGTGTCGAGAAAGGCGCGCTCCGCCATGCGTCAGCGCGAATTGGCTTCGTCGCGATCGAATTTGTAGCCCTCGGGCAATGGCCAGCGCATCGCCCGAATGCGGGCGAGCGCCTCCTCGCGCTTCGGGTCGCGCGCGACCGTGAGGTGACCGGGTTCGGCCGGTTCGAGGATGACCTCATCGCCTTCCTTGAGATCGAGTGCCTCGGCCAGACTGGCGGGGATCCGCACGGCGAGGCTGTTGCCCCATCTGGCGATACGCATCGGATTGCTCCCATTGGATATACATACGGATTGTATATCATCGTCGCGAGGACGGCAATCGCATGGTGTCAGTCGTACGTGTCATAATCGCCCAGCACGCACGGCACGCCCAGCCAGTCGGCGATCCGCGCCGCCTGATCGCTGATGCCGTCGGCCCCCGGCGCATCGGCGAACTGCAATTGCTTGAGCGCGCGTCCCCCGAAATCGCCGCGCAGGGCGAACCGGGCGAGACCGCAGGCCGGACCGCCGCGCCCCTGTTCGAGGCGAGAGACGTCGACATGATCGATATGCGACGTCGGCACGATGTAGAGCTGGTCGGTGGTGAAGATCAGCGCCCTGCCGTCGGCGCTGCGACCGAGGCGGCCGAGCGTGCGTTCGAAGCCGGGGTAGGGCGCACGGACATATTCGAGCAGATGCTGATAGGCCCGGCGGCCGGTGACCGCGGCGGCGGTGATGCGATCGTCGAGCCGGAAGGCGGCGACGAAATCGTCGATCCAGCGCCGTTCTTCGTCCGAGCAGGCCGGACGATAGCCGGTCTCGATGCCGACATAGCATGCCGTGGCCGCGCGGGGTTCGGCGTCATGGACGGAATTGCCGCCGCGAAATGTCTGCAGCCTCGGCGGAAAACAGATCGCGTCGATCGCCGCGAGGCCGAACGCCCAGCGCCAGCCATAGGTGTTCGAATTGTTCTTCGGCTGTGGCGGGCCAAGTGCCGGCGCGAGCGAGTCATGGACCATCTGCAGCGCGGCGCGCGCGCGGCAGGGACGAAGCCAGCCGACCGTGCGGCTGGTCCACGCATAAGCGGACATCCTGACCGCCGGCATCGCCGGATCATGATCGCGGCACAGGTCGACCGTCAGCGGGCGGAGCAGGCCCGGCAGGAACGGCGGCGGCGTATCGAGCAGGACGATGTCGTCGCCCGTTCGCGACCAGCGATTGGGCGTGCGGCCATATCGCGACGCCAGCGACGTCATGCTTTCGCGCCAGGGCACGCCGCGATCGTCGAGCAGGCGGTGGATCGGATTGCCGGTCATCACAGCCTCCGGAACGGCAATATGCCTTCATATTGCGCCAGCGGCGGCGCACCCGCCACCGGCGCGCCGGCTCGCAGCAGGAAGCTGTGGCGCACGATCTCCGCCTGCTGTTCGAGGCCGTAGCGATCGAGCGTCCAGCCGGGCTTCAGGCTATAGTCGTAGCGGCAGAACGGATGGCGTTTGAGCGGCAGGAAAATCCCCTTCTGATGCTGCCAGACATGGACCATCTCGTGGATGAACAGCCCCTGGTCGGTCAGCGAGCAGCCACAGAAATCATCGCGGAAATTGCCGCCGGCGGGGTGGAACCACATGTGGCCGTCGGGCGACATCGTCACTCGTTTCGGCTGGAAGAAGATCCATTTGCGGTTGTGCAGGCGGACGCGATCATAGTTGATCGCGTCCCCGAACACCGATCGGGCGAGGTCGTGCTCGGCCGGGGTGAGCGGCCGGCCGGCGTCCGCCATCGCTAGTTGGCGCCCGCCGCCGGCGCGGCATCGGCCGGCCCCTGCACGGCCATCGGATATTCGAGCTGGGTGCCGCTGGCGAAGGTGAACATCATCGTCATCTTGCCGCCCGGCTTGATCCCCGAATTGACGTTCCACATCATCACATGCCTGCCGCCGGGTTCGAACTTCACCGTCTCGCCGGCGGGGATGTCGACGGCATCGAGCGCGCGCATCTTCATCATGCCGCCCTCCTTCATCGTCTCGTGCATCTCGACCCGGATCGCGACCTGCGAACTGACGGCGATCAGCCTGTCGGCATCCGATCCGCCCTTGACGGTGAAATAGGCGGCCGATGGGCGATCGGGCGCCGCCGCGAGCCTGACCCAGCCGTCGGTCACGTTGACGTCACGCTTCGCGCAGGAGGTGAGTGCAGGCAGGCTGAGGAGGGCGATCAACGGGAACAAAGCTTTGCGCATGGGAACATCCTCCGGTGGATCGGGCAACTCTAGAATTCGCCGCGGCTTGCAGCAACCGGAAGCGCACCTATATCGCGCTTCGAACGCTGCGGCGGTGCCTCGATTCATGGGCCGCCGGAGCAGCCAGGCATTTGGGGCAATGAGGGACTATCATGGGTAAAGTTATCGGGATCGATCTGGGCACCACCAACAGCTGCGTCGCCGTGATGGAAGGCGGCAAGCCCAAGGTCATCGAGAATTCGGAAGGCGCGCGCACGACGCCGTCGATCGTCGCCTTCGCCAAGGATGGCGAGCGGCTGATCGGCCAGCCGGCCAAGCGCCAGGCGGTCACCAATCCCGACAATACGATTTTCGCGGTCAAGCGCCTGATCGGCCGCCGCTTCGACGATCCGGTGACCAAGAAGGACACCGAGCTGGTTCCCTATCACATCGTCAAGGGCCCGAACGGCGACGCATGGGTCAAGGCCGGCGGCGAGGATTATTCGCCGTCGCAGATCAGCGCCTATACGCTGCAGAAGATGAAGGAGACCGCCGAATCCTATCTCGGCGAGACCGTCACCCAGGCCGTGATCACCGTGCCGGCCTATTTCAACGACGCGCAGCGCCAGGCGACCAAGGACGCCGGCAAGATCGCCGGCCTCGAAGTGCTGCGCATCATCAACGAGCCGACCGCGGCGGCTTTGGCTTATGGTCTCGACAAGGATACCAACAAGACGATCGCGGTCTATGACCTCGGCGGCGGCACCTTCGACATCTCGATCCTCGAGATCGGCGACGGCGTGTTCGAAGTGAAGTCGACCAACGGCGACACCTTCCTGGGCGGCGAGGATTTCGACGCCAAGCTGGTCGAGTTCCTCGCTGCGGACTTCCAGAAGTCCGAGGGCATCGACCTGACCAAGGACCGGCTCGCGCTGCAGCGCCTGAAGGAAGCCGCGGAAAAGGCCAAGATCGAGCTGAGCTCGGCCGCGACCACCGAGGTCAACCTGCCGTTCATCACCGCCGACGCCACCGGCCCCAAGCATCTTGTCAAGTCGATCACGCGCGCGGATCTCGAGCGGCTGGTCGACGGCCTGATCCAGCGCACGATCACGCCGCTGAAGAAGGCGCTCGAGGATGCCGGCCTCAAGGCCGACGCGATCGACGAGGTCGTCCTCGTCGGCGGCATGACGCGCATGCCCAAGGTGCGTGAAGTCGTGAAGAGCTTCTTCGGCAAGGAGCCGCACACCGGCGTCAATCCCGACGAGGTCGTGGCGATGGGCGCGGCGATCCAGGCGGGCGTGCTGCAGGGTGACGTCAAGGACGTGCTGCTGCTCGACGTGACGCCGCTGTCGCTGGGCATCGAGACGCTGGGTGGCGTGTTCACCCGGATGATCGACCGCAACACGACGATCCCGACCAAGAAGTCGCAGACCTATTCGACCGCCGACGACAATCAGCAGGCGGTGACGATCCGCGTGTTCCAGGGCGAGCGCGAGATGGCGGCGGACAACAAGATGCTGGGCCAGTTCGATCTGGTCGGCATCCCGTCGGCGCCGCGCGGCGTGCCGCAGATCGAGGTCACGTTCGACATCGACGCCAACGGCATCGTCAACGTCTCCGCCAAGGACAAGGGCACCGGCAAGGAGCAGCAGATCAAGATCCAGGCGTCGGGCGGTCTCTCCGATGCCGACATCGATCAGATGGTCCGCGATGCCGAGCAGTTCGCCGAGGAAGACAAGAAGCGTCGCGAGGCGGCCGAGGCGAAGAACAATGCCGAGAGCCTGATCCACACGACGGAACGCCAGTTGGCCGATCATGGCGACAAGATCGATTCGGCGCTGAAGTCCGAGATCGAGGCGGCGATCGCCGCCACCAAGACGGCGGTCGAGGGTGGCGAGCCGGCGGCGATGACCGAGAAATCGGCGGCGCTGGCGCAGGTCGCGATGAAGCTGGGCCAGGCGATCTACGAGAAGGAGCAGGCGTCCGCGGCCTCTCCCTCCGCCGACGCGCCGAAGGCCGACGACGACGTCGTCGATGCCGAATTCTCGGAAGTGGACGACAACAAGGCGTAATATCGGAAGACCCCTCCCTCTCCCCTGCGGGGAGAGGGCCGGGGAGAGGGGGAGTTCGGGGCGGATGGTTCAGCGTGTCATGATGCGACGATTTTGCCCCTCTCCGTACCCTCTCCCCACAGGGGAGAGGGCTTTTTCATGACTACCGATACCGATTTCTACGAATTGCTCGAGGTCGAGCGCGGCGCCGATGGCGCGAGGATCAAATCCTCCTATCGCAAGCTGGCGATGCGCTATCACCCGGACAAGAATCCGGGCTGCAAGGACAGCGAAGCGCGCTTCAAGGCGATCAGCGAGGCCTATGACTGCCTGAAGGATCCGCAGAAGCGCGCGGCCTATGACCGCTTCGGCAAGGCCGCCTTCCAGAACGGCGGCGGCGGCGGTGCGCGCGGTCCGCAGGATTTCTCGGGCTTCGCCGACATCTTCGACAACATCTTCGGCGAGTTCAACGCCGGCGGTCGCGGCGGTCAGCGCCAGGCCGCGCGGCGCGGCGCGGATCTGCGCTACGATCTCGAAATCCGGCTGGAGGATGCGTTCCACGGCAAGGCGACGCAGATCAAGGTCGACGTCTCGACCCGCTGCGAGACCTGCGACGGCACCGGCGCCAAGGCCGGCACCAGCGCGCGCGCGTGCGGCACCTGCAGCGGCCACGGCAAGGTCCGCGCGCAGCAGGGTTTCTTCGTCGTCGAGCGGACCTGCCCGACCTGCCATGGCGCCGGCCAGGTGATCGCCGATCCGTGCAATAGCTGCCGCGGCGAAGGTCGCGTCGACCGCGAGAAGACACTCGACGTCAACGTGCCCAAGGGTGTCGACGAGGGCACGCGCATTCGCCTGACCGGCGAGGGCGAAGCGGGCGCGCGCGGTGCGCCGCCGGGCGATCTCTACATCTTCATCCACGTGAAGCGGCACGCGTTCTACGAGCGCGAGGGCACGACCCTGTTCACGCGCGCGCCGATCAGCTTCTCCACCGCCGCGCTGGGCGGATCGATCACGATTCCCGGCATGGACGGCGCGCAGCACGAGATCCGGATTCCCGCCGGCATCCAGTCCGGCAAGCAGATCCGCCAGCGCGGCGCCGGCATGCCGGTGCTGCAGGGCAGGGGCACGGGCGACCTCGTCGTCCAGATCGACGTCGAGACGCCGACGCATCTGAGCGCGCGGCAGAAGGATCTGCTCCGGCAGTTCCAGGAGACCGAGACCGGCGATGAATCACCGAATTCCAAGGGCTTCTTCACGAAATTGAAGGATATGTGGGAAGATCTGACCTGAACGCCGGATGCTCAATAAATCGATACCCACCGTTCAAATCCAGCTCTACGCTCCCGCCCAATCCTTGGGAGATCGATCATGCGCTTGCCCTTCGCCTTTGCCCCCCTTCTGCTCGCCGCGTGCGGCGTCGGCCAGGCGCAGGACGACATGTCCGGCGTCAAGATCAGGACGCAGCCGCTCGCGCCCGGCGTGGCGGTGCTGTTCGGGGCGGGCGGCAATATCGGCGTGTCCTATGGCGCCGACGGGACGATCGTGATCGACGATCAATTTGCGCAACTCACGCCCAAAATCGTCGCAGCGCTCGCGGCGCTCGACAAGAAGCCCGCGCGTTTCCTGATCAACACCCACTGGCATGGCGACCATAGCGGCGGGAACGCGAATTTCGCAGGCGCAGGCACATTGATCTTCGCGCAGGACAATGTCCGCGCGCGGATGTCGACCGACCAGTTCATGAAGGCGTTGAACGAGAAGGTACCGGCGTCGCCCGCCGCCGCACTGCCCGTCGTCACTTTCGCCGATGGCATGACCTTCCATCTCAACGGCGACACGCTCAGGATCGTCCATGTCGCCAATGCGCATACCGATGGCGATGCGATGGTGAAGTGGGAGAAGGCCAATATCCTCCACACCGGCGACGTGTTCGTCCGCTATGGCCTGCCCTTCATCGACCGGTCGTCGGGCGGCGGCATCCAGGGCATGATCGCCGGCGTCGATCGGGCGCTGGCGCTGTCCGACGATGCCACGAAGATCATCCCGGGCCATGGCGAGGTGGCGACGCGCGCCGATATGGTCGCGTTCCGCGACATGATGGTGACGATCCGCGATCGGGTTGCCGCGGCGCGGGCCAAGGGCAAGACGCTCGCCGAGATCCAGGCGCTGAAGCCGGCGGCCGAATGGGACAAGGATCCCAAGGCCTTCGTCCGGGGCGATGCCTTCGTCGAGGCGGTCTATGACAGTCTGGAAAAGCCGCCGGCCTGAGACACCAGCGCTCTGGCGTTTGCCCGTCCCCGCCCCGGCCGGGCCGGAAGGCGGGGGAGAGGCTTTACGGCTGGATCAGAATGCGAACAGCATTCCGACCACGAGCAGCTGGGCGATGAACGCCACCGCGAGGCTCGACGCCGTCTCGAACGTCTTCATTGTCAGTCTCCACGCGCGGGCATGACACCCGCTCCGCACCAGATCGATGCGCAGGCAGAACTAATATTGTTTCAATCGGACGCAATTTTGAAACGGCCGCGCCTGGATGCAACATTTGCATCCAGGCGCGGCGATGCTCAGGCCAGCATCGTCCTGGCCGCCTCGACGATCTGTACGCGACCTTCCTGGGTCGTCTCGGGGCGCGGCGGCACGAGCAGCGCGCGCTGGACGGCGGGGCGCTCGGCGATCCGCGCAACCCAGTTGGCGACCTTCGGAAAAGCGTCGAGACTGAGGCCTGACCAGTCGTGGCTGCGCACCCATGGCCATGACGCCATGTCGGCGATCGAATAATCATAACCGCCCAGCCATGATGCTTCCTCCAGCCGGGCTTCGAGCACGCCGAACAGGCGGCGGCATTCGCGATCATAACGTTCGATCGCGGCGGGGATCTGTTCGGGGAAATAGTTGCGGAACACGTTGAGCTGTCCCATCATCGGCCCGAGGCCACCCATCTGCCACATCACCCACTGGATCGTCGTGCTGCGTTCCTGCGTGTCGGTCGACAGGAACAGGCCGGTCTTCTCGGCGAGATAGAGCAGGATCGCGCCCGATTCGAACACCGGGAAATAGCCGCCCTCGCGGTCGACGATCGCGGGGATGCGGCCATTGGGGTTGATCGCGAGATAGTCCGGCGCCTTCTGCTCGGCCTTCGCGAAATCGATGAAGTGCGGCACATAGGGCAGCCCGGTCTCCTCGAGCATGATCGCGACCTTGTATCCGTTCGGCGTGGCGGCAGTGTAGAAGTCGATCATCGGGCGTCTCCGGCAAATCGCCTGGCGGAAAAAAGGAATGACGATGACGCCCAGCAACGGCACGGCGCTGATCATCCTGACGGCTCTGTTCGGCGCGGCCGACTTTACCCTGCTCGACGGCCTGCGTCGCCGTCATTTTCCGCCGGAGCGCAATGCCGTGCCCGCGCATTTGACGCTTTTCCACCATCTGCCGCCCACCGCCGCGCGAGAAATTCTCGATGTCATGAAAGCGATCGTTCGCGATCGGCCGGCACCGGCGGCGACGCTGGCGGGCCTGATCCGGATGGAGCAGGGGGTCGCCTTCCGGGTCGACAGCCTCGCGCTGGCGGACATGCGCGAGGATGTCGCCGATCATTTCCATGGACTGCTGGTGGCGCAGGACCAGCAGGGCTGGCGCGCGCATGTCACGATCCAGAACAAGGCCGATCCGAAGGATGCGGCGGCGTTGTATCAGGCGATGAAGGCGGCGTTCCGGCCGCGTCCGCTGACGATCGCGGGGCTGGCGGCATGGTGGTATCGCGGCGGGCCGTGGGAGGCGCTTGGCGAGGCGCGGTTTCGATAGATCGAACCTCCCCGGGGCGATCCCCCGGGGAGGGATCGGGAGTCAGGCCTTGGCGTGCGACTTGCCTTCGGCTTCCGCGGCGGCGAGGTCGTCGCCCTCGGGCGTATCGAGCGCGTCCCTGGCTTCGCGGGCCGCCTTCTCGACCTTGGCCTTGTCGGCTGCGGTCGCGGTGGCGCCGTCATCATAGGCCTTGGCCGCTTCGTAATTGCCTTCGCCCTGGATCTTGTCGGTCATCATCGGTCTCCTTCGGAGGAGACAAACGACGAGCTGGTCCAAGGTTCCGCGCTCAGGAAGCCCTCGATGTCGGCGCGTGCGGCGGTTCGATCTCGGGCGGCTCCAGCGGATCGAGCGGCCCCTCCCATTTCGCGACCACGACGGCGGCGACCGCATTGCCGATGACGTTGGTTGCCGAGCGGCCCATGTCGAGGAAATGGTCGACCGCGAGGATCAGTAGCAGGCCGGCCTCGGGGATGTCGAAGAAGGCGAGCGTCGCCGAGATCACCACCAGGCTGGCGCGCGGTACGCCGGCGACGCCCTTCGACGTCACCATCAGCACCAGCAGCATCGTGATCTCCTGGCCGAGGCTGAGATCGATGCCATAGGCCTGCGCGATGAAGATCGTCGCGAAGGTCATGTACATCATCGATCCGTCGAGATTGAACGAATAGCCGAGCGGCAGCACGAAGCTGGCGATGCGCCGCGGCACGCCGAAGCGGTCGAGCGCCTCGAGCGTGCGCGGATAGGCAGCCTCGGACGATGCGGTCGAGAAGGCGAGCAGCACCGGCTCGCCGATATAGCGCACGAGCAGCCCGGTGCGGCGGCCGACGATCACGAAGCAGACGCCGATCAGCAGCGTCCACAGCAGGCCGAGACCGATGTAGAAGCTCAGCATGAAACGGGCGAGCACGAGGATGATGCTCGGCCCCTGCTCGGCGAGCGTACCGGCGACGGCGGCGAACACCGCGAACGGCGCGAAGCGCATCACATAGTCGGTGATCTGCAGCATCACCGCGACCAGCGCCTCGACCGCGCGGACCAGCGGCTTCGCTTTCTCGCCGACGGCGGTGATCGCAACGCCGACGAACAGCGAGAACACGACGATCTGGAGGATCTCGTTCTTCGACATCGCCTCGACCATCGAGGCCGGCACGACGTGGGTGATGAAATCCTTGAGGTTGAACGCGGCGCGCTCGACCCCGCTGGCGGCATCGACCGGCGGCAACGGCAGATCGAGGCCGACGCCCGGCTGGATCAGGTTGACGAGGATGAGGCCCAGGGTCAGCGAGATGAGGCTGGCGGTGAGGAACCATCCGACCGAACGGAAGCCGACGCGGCCCAAAGCGCGCGTGTCGCCCATATGCGCGATGCCGACGACGAGCGTCGAGAACACCAACGGCGCGATGATCATCTTGATCAGCCGCAGGAACAGGCTGGTGACGATCGAGAAATAGCCGGCGATCTCGGTCAATTGCGTCTTGGCGGCATCGCTGCCGTCGTCGATCCCCGAATTGATCGCCCAGCCGGTGATCATCCCCAGCACCATCGCGGCGAGGATGAAATAAGTCAGGCGTTTCGCCACGGGCATTGTCCTCGAGATTTCGGCTTGGCGCCAAGGAAGAGGATTGCGGGAGCCGGGTCAAGCACGGCGCGACGCTTGACATGATCGGCGGCCGCCGGGACGATCGGCACATGACCGGGATGTTCCACCCACGGCGCCGCGACCTGTTCGCCGGCGCGGCTGCCGCCGGCCTTGCGGCGATGCTGCCGATGCGCGGCCTCGCGGCCGGTCCGGCGCTCGCACCGTTGACCGGCGGCGTCGTGCCGATCGGCGTTGCCGAACGCACCCGACGGATCGAGCGCGCGCAGGCGCTGATGGCCGAGCATGGCATCGGCGCGGTGCTGATCGAGCCCGGCGCGTCGCTGACCTATTTCACCGGCGTCCAGTGGCACCGCAGCGAGCGGCTGACCGCGGCCGTGCTGCCGTCCAAAGGCGAGGCCCTGATCGTCACGCCGTTCTTCGAGGAGCCGTCCGTGCGCGAGACCTTGGCGATCCCCGCCGAGGTCCGCGTCTGGCAGGAGCATGAAAGCCCGCTCGCTTTGATTGCCGACTGGCTGCGCGCGCGCAAGCTGCAGGACGGGTTGATCGGCATCGAGGAGACCGTCCGCTTCTTCGCCTCGAACGGCCTGGCCTCTGCACTGGCCGGCGCACGCTTCGTGTCGGCCGATCCGGTCGTGCGCGGCTGCCGGATGATCAAGTCGCCGGCCGAGATCGCGCTGATGAAGACCGCCGCCGACGTGACGATCGCGGCCTATGCCCACACGTGGAAGCGGATCGAGGTAGGCATGACGCCGAAGGATATCGGCGCGATCATGAACGATGCCACCCGCGCGCTGGGCGGCGATCCTGAATTCGCATTGATCCTGCTCGGCGAGGCGAGCGCCTATCCGCACGGCAGCGGCAAACCGCAGGCGGTGCGGCCGGGCGAGGTCGTGCTGATGGACTGCGGCTGCACGGTCGAGGGCTATCAGTCCGACATCTCGCGCAGCTTCGTGTTCGGCGAGCCGACCGCGGAACAGCGCAAGGTGTGGACGCATGTCCGCGAGGGGCAGGAGATCGCATTCGGCGCCGCGAAGATCGGCGCGCCGGCCGGGTCGGTCGACGATGCGGTGCGGCGCCACTATGAGAAACTCGGTTATGGCCCGGGTTATCGGCTACCCGGCCTCTCGCACCGCACCGGCCACGGTATCGGGCTGGATGGGCACGAGCCGGTCAATTTCGTCCATGGCGAAGCGACGCGGCTGGCGCCGGGCATGTGCTTTTCGGACGAGCCGGGGCTCTATCTGCCGGGCCAGTTCGGCATCAGGCTGGAGGATTGCCTGCACATGACGGACACGGGACCGGCATGGTTCAGCGTGCCGCCGCCGTCGATCGACCGGCCGTTCGGGTAAGCAGGGTCGGCGTATCCATGATCCGCAATCTTCTGGCCAGCGATAGTATCGGACTCAAACGCAAATCCTCCCCGGAACGGGGAGGGGGACCATGCGCAGCATGGTGGAGGGGCAGGGGCTACGTCTGAAGCATCCAGCCCTGCCCCTGCCCCTCCACCGGCTTCGCCGGTCCCCCTCCCCGTTCCGGGGAGGATCTTGTTGCAGCGCCTCCTTCTTGTACGCACCGAAACCCTCGCCTAAGTCGCATTTCATGACATCGACCAACGACATCCGCCGGTCCTTCCTCGACTATTTCGAGGGGCAGGGCCATGCCCGCGTTCCGTCGGCGCCGCTGGTGCCGCACAACGATCCGACGTTGATGTTCATCAACGCCGGGATGGTGCCGTTCAAGAATGTCTTCACCGGCCTCGAAAGCCGGCCCTACTCGACTGCGACGTCGAGCCAGAAATGCGTGCGCGCCGGCGGCAAGCATAATGATCTCGACAATGTCGGCTATACCGCGCGGCATCATACCTTCTTCGAAATGCTCGGAAATTTCTCGTTCGGCGATTATTTCAAGGAGCAGGCGATCCACCATGCGTGGACGCTGATCACCAGGGAATGGGGGGTCTCGCCCGATCGGCTGACGACCACCGTCTATCATACCGACGACGAGGCGTTCGATCTCTGGCGCAAGATCGCCGGGCTGCCCGAGGAGCGCATCATCCGCATCCCGACCAGCGACAATTTCTGGTCGATGGGCGATACCGGCCCGTGCGGACCCTGTTCGGAGATTTTCTTCGACCATGGCGACCATATCCCCGGCGGCCCGCCGGGATCGCCCGACGAGGATGGCGATCGCTTCGTTGAGATCTGGAACCTGGTGTTCATGCAGTTCGACCAGGCGGTCGACGGCACGCGCACGCCGCTGCCGCGGCCGTCGATCGACACCGGCATGGGACTCGAGCGGATCGCGGCCGTGCTCCAGGGTGTCCATGACAATTACGACACCGACACCTTCACCGCGCTGATCGGCGCCTCGGGCGAGCTGACGAAGACCGCGACCACCGGCGCCAACAAGGCCAGCCATCGCGTGATCGCCGATCATTTGCGCGCGTCCGGCTTCCTCGTGGCCGACGGCGTGCTACCGGCGAACGAGGGCAGGGGCTATGTGCTGCGGCGCATCATGCGCCGCGCGATGCGCCATGCCCATCTGCTGGGGGCCAGCGAGCCGCTGATGCATCGGCTGGTGCCGGCGCTGGTGGCCGAGATGGGCGCTGCCTATCCCGAACTGCTGCGCGCGCAGCCATTGATCGAGGCGACCTTGCAGCAGGAGGAGACGCGCTTCCGCCAGACGCTGGCAAACGGCCTGCGGCTGCTCGACGAGGCGACCGCCGGCATGGCCGAGGGCGCGACCTTGCCCGGTGCGACCGCGTTCAAGCTCTACGATACGTTCGGCTTCCCCTATGACCTGACCGAGGACGCGTTGCGCGCGCAGGGCCTTGCGGTCGACCGCGCCGGTTTCGACGTCGCGATGGCCGAGCAGAAGGCGGCGGCGCGGGCGGCCTGGAAGGGCTCGGGCGACAAGGCGTCCGACGATATCTGGTTCGACATCGCCGAGGAAGCCGGCGGCACCGAATTCACCGGCTACACCGCCAGCGAGGGCGAAGGGCAGGTGGTCGCGATCGTGAAAGACGGCGTGCGGGTCGATTCGGCCGGCGTCGGCGAGCACGTCCAGATCGTCACCAACCAGACCCCCTTCTATGCGGAGAGCGGCGGGCAGATGGGCGATGCCGGACTCGTCGGCAATGATGGCGGCTTCAAGGGGCTGGTCGAGGATACGTCGAAACCGCTCGGCCGGCTGCACGCGCATCGGACGCTGATCCAGGAGGGCGCGGTCGCGATCGGCGACAGCGTGCGGCTGGTGATCGACGCCGATCGCCGCGCGCAGCTTCGCGCCAATCACAGCGCCACCCATTTGATGCACGCGGCGTTGCGCGCGCGGCTGGGCGGGCATGTCTCGCAGAAGGGCAGCCTCGTCGCGCCCGACCGGCTGCGCTTCGATTTCTCGCACCCGTCGGCGCTGACGCCGGCCGATATCGCCGCGATCGAGGCCGATGTGAACGCCCAGATCCGCAGCAATGACGGGGTGACGACGCGGCTGATGACGCCCGACGATGCCGTCGCCGCCGGCGCGCTCGCGCTGTTCGGCGAGAAATATGGCGACGAGGTGCGCGTGCTGTCGATGGGCCGCAGCGCCGACGCGACATATTCGGTCGAATTGTGCGGCGGCACCCATGTCAACGCGCTCGGCGATATCGCCATCTTCAAGATCATATCCGAAAGCGCCGTCTCCAGCGGCATCCGCCGGATCGAGGCGCTGACCGGCGAGGCCGCACGGCTGTGGCTGGTCGCGCGCGACGATCGGCTCAAGGAAGCCGCCGCCGCGCTCAAGGCGTCGCCGGAAGAGGTGCCCGCGCGCGTACAGGCACTGGTGGAGGATCGCCGCCGGCTCGAGCGCGAACTGGCCGAGGCGAAGAAGGCGCTGGCGATGGGCGGCGGCAAGGCCGAGGCGGCGGGACCGGAGGAGGTCGGCGGCCATGCCCTGCTCGCGCAGGTGGTCCAGGGCCTCGATTCCAAGGGATTGCGCGGTGCGGTCGACGAGATGAAGACCCGGCTGGGATCGGGCATCGCGGTGCTGGTCGCGGTCAATGATGGGCGCGCATCGGTGGCGGTCGGCGTGACGGCGGACCTGGTCAAGGCAGTCAGCGCGGTCGATCTGGTCAAGGCGGCGGTCGCGGCGCTGGGCGGGCAGGGCGGCGGCGGCCGGCCGGACATGGCGCAAGGGGGCGGGCCCGATGGCGATCATGCCGATGCGGCGGTTGCGGCAGTGCGCGAGGCGCTGGCGGAACTGGCGGTGGCGTGACGTTTCTTTCCCTCTACCGCTTGCGGGAGAGGGACAGGTTTGCACAGCAAACCAGGGTGAGGGCCTGAGCGTGGCCCGCACCTCATGCCCTCACCCTCGCCGCCTTCGGCGTCTTTCCCTCTCCCGCAAGCGGTAGAGGGGAGGAGCAAGCGTTCTTCCGACTGCGCCCGTATCGCTCATCCTGCGTCCTTCACATCCTCCAGCTTCGCCCGCGCGAGCCTCGGCTCGCGATCGAGTTCGCCCTGTTCCATGATCTGCTGGCGGAATTCCGCCCTTTTGTCGTGGATCGAGACGATCACCGGGCCCATTGCGACGCCGAGTTCGACCAGCACCGCTTCGGAGAGCTGGAGCGAGCTTTCGAGCGTTTCGGGGACGGCCTCGGTCGCGCCCGCCTTGTAGAGTTCGGCGGCATGTTCGGGGTCGCGGGCGCGGGCGACGATCGCGATGTCGGGCACCCAGTTGCGCACGCGGCGGGTGAGCCGGACGGTCAGCACCGGATCGTCCATCGTCAGGATCAGCGCGCTGGCGCGGCCGAGGTTGAGCTTGTCGACCAGCTCGGAGCGGGCGACGTCGCCGAAGATCACCGGATAGCCTTCGCGCCGCGCCGCCGAGACCGCGTCGATATTGGCCTCGACCGCGATATAGGGCTTGCCGTGGACTTCGAGCATGTCGGCGACCAGCCGGCCGACACGGCCGAAGCCGATGATCACCGCCCCCGGCGCCTCGCCGCTGTCGCTGGGCAGGATCGCCTCGGGATCGTCGCGCATCTCGATCCGGCGCGCGATATCATGACCGATCCTGGCGAGGATCGGCGTGATCGTGAGGCCGATCGCGGTCACGATCTGCCAGAACAAGGCGGTCGAGGGCATGATCAGTTGCGCGGTGGTCGCCGTCGCCAGCACGATCAGCGTCGTTTCGGACGGCGAGGCCATCAGCAGCCCGGTTTCGGCGGCGGTGCCGGGGCGCAGGCCGATGATCCGCAGCATGCCGGCGGTGACCAGCGTCTTGACGACGACGACGCCGGCCACCGCCAGCGCGAGGCTGAACCCGTTTTCGGCGATCATGCGGAAATCGAGGCTCATGCCGACGGTCAGCAGGAACACGCCGAGCGCGAGTCCCTTGAACGGCGCCGTCATGACCTCGACCTCGCCATGATATTCGGTCTCGGCGATCAGCAGCCCGGCGAGCAGCGCGCCGACGATCGGCGACAGGCCGGCGGCGGTGGTGGCGAGGCTGGCGAGGATCACGGTGAGCAGGCTGACCGCGAGGAAGAGCTCGGGGCTCTTGGTGCGCGCCGCCTGCGCGAACAGGCTGGGCAAGACATAACGCCCCGCCACCAGCAACACCCCCACGGTGAGACCACCGATCCACAAGGTCCGCAAGATGCCGTCCCACCCGGCATCCTGCGCGTGCGGGCTGAGCGCGCCGAGGACGAAGATGATCGGCACCAGCGCCAGATCCTCGAACAGCAGCATGGCGAAAGCCGGCCGGCCGACCGGGCCGCTGGTACCGACCATCTGCAGCACCAGCGCGGTCGACGACAGAGCGAGCGCGAGGCCGAGGCCCATCGCGCCGGCCCAGCCCTGACCCATCAGCCACAATGCAGTGCCGATGATGATGGCTGACAGCACCAGTTCGGCGGCGCCGACCCCGAACACCAGCTTGCGCATCGCGATCAGGCGCTTGAACGACAGTTCGAGCCCGATCGAGAACAGCAGCAGCACGATGCCGAATTCGGCGAAGGGCTGGATCGCGTCCGGATTGGTGATCGTCACGTGATAGAGCCACGGGACCTGCGCGGTGAGCGATCCCAGGCCATGCGGGCCGACCAGCATGCCGACGAGGATGAAACCGATCACCGGACTGACCCGGAAACGCGCGAACGTGGGGATCACGATTCCCGCCGCGCCCAGTATCACCAGCGCATCGCTCAGCCCGGTCAATGTATGAAGTTCACCCGCCATGTGCCGGTCTTAACGCGAACATTCGGCGTTTGTCAGCGCACCACACGGCAGAAACCGAATTATATATACCCTCGAAACGCCCCCGTTACGACCTGAGCTAGGGCTTCCGGCCCGGCCACATCCGCTGCAATTCCTTCTCGCCGTCCAGCCACTGATGCTTGAGCGCGCCCGCGACATGCGCGACGAACAATGCGTAGAGTGCCCAGGAGAAATATTCGTGAAACGCGCCGAACAGGTCGTGCATCCGCTCGCGCAGGCCGGGTTCGAGCGACTGCATGAAGCCGATGCGCGGCCATTCGAACAGGCCGAACCAGGACATCGGATGCGTCGCGGCGTCCTTCCACGCCGAATCCATGATCCATCCGGTCAGCGGCATCGCGAAGATCAGCACGTAAAGCAGGATGTGGGTGACGTGCGAGGCGGTGACTTCCCAGCGCTGATAGCGCGTCGGCAGCGCCGGCGGCGTGTGCGCGAAGCGCCACAGCAAGCGCATGATCGCGAGGCCGAGCACGGTGATGCCGATCGACTTATGCGCATCGATCGCCGGCCGCACGCCGGCGTCGGGGAGGTTCGGCCAGAGCCACGCCAGTGCGACATTGGCGATGATCGCGACCGCGATCAGCCAGTGAAACGCGATCGCTGGACCGGTGTAACGCTGAAAATTCATCACCACCTCTGCAAATATGTCCGGACCGCTTATCGCGGTGTCGTGTGTTGGTCGACAGGAAGCCGGGATTCGCCGAATTGTCCATTGGCCGATCAGCCTCTGTTCATCCAGCCCCAACAAGAACCGTCTGCCGGATGGCTGCATGCCAGTCCCCAACCGGCATGGCGTTCTGCCGCAGTTGACAGAAAAATGGTGACCTTCGCGCAATGACCTCGCTTTCCTCAGCCTTTGCGCAGCAGTCGCCGCGCCTGTCGCCCCGGCGCGTGCCGCTCGTCAGCACGGCGATCAGCGCCGGAGCGATCCTGCTGTTCGCGATCTTCCTGTCGCAGGCCTTCCTGGCCCGCGGGCTGCTTCAATGGTCGGTCGGGATCGCCTATGTTGCGTATGACACGGCGCTGCTGGCCTTCACCGCGTGGCAGATCCTGCCGCTCCGCCGTGCCGTTCCCGCGCCCGCCGCGCCGGGGCCGCGGCCGACGCTGGCGGTGATCGTCGCGGCGTACAACGAGGCGTCGGCGCTCGGCATCACGATCGACACGCTCGCCGGGCAGAGCGATGCCCCCGATCGGATCATCCTTGCCGACGACGGATCGACCGACGACAGCGCGGAGGTGCTGCGCCGGCTCTACGGTCTCGAACCGCCGCCGCTGGGGGAAATGAGCGCGCCCGCGCCGGGCCTGCCGAGCCTCAGATGGCTGCGTCTGCCGCATGGCGGCAAGGCGCATGCGCTGAACCAGGCGATCCTGCGCGTCGACAGCGAATTGCTGCTGACCGTCGATGCCGACACGTTGCTGGCACCGGGCGCGATGGCGGCGATCCATGATGCCTTCGCCGCCGAACCCGAACTGGTCGCGGCGACCGGCGTGCTGGCGCCGATCTGCGGCCCGCATCTCAAGGGCCGGATATTCCAGTGGTTCCAGAGCTATGAATATGTCCGCAATTTCCTGTCGCGCTATGCCTGGATGCAACTCGACAGCCTGCTGCTGATCTCCGGTGCGTTCGCTGCGTTCCGCCGCGACGCGATCGTTGCGGTCGGCGGGTTCGACGAACGCTGCATGGTCGAGGATTATGAGCTGATCCATCGCCTCCACCGCTTTGCCGCCGATACCGGCCGCGACTGGCGCGTTCGCGTGATCGGCAAGGCGCTCGCCAGCACCGACGCGCCCGCCAGCACGCTTGGGTTCCTGCGCCAGCGGCGACGCTGGTTCGGCGGTTTCCTGCAGACCCAGCACTGGAACCGCGACATGGTCGGCAGCCCGCGCTTCGGCCGGCTCGGCACGGCGATGCTGCCGGTGAAGGTGCTCGACACGCTGCAGCCGGTCTATGGTCTCGTCGCCTTCGCGATCCTGGTCGGCTTCGTGGCGACCGGCCGGTATGTGATCGCGCTGCCGATCCTGATCATCATGATTGCCAAGATCGTCCTCGACCTCAGCTTCCATCTCTGGTCGCTGGGCATCTACAAGCGCTGGACCGGCCAGAGCCGCGGCCTCGAACTGGCGCCTGCGATCCTCGCCTCGATCACCGAGCCGTTCGGCTTCCAGCTGCTGCGCCACGCCGGCGCGGTCTGGGGCTGGATCGCGTTCCTGACCGGCCGCGAACGCTGGTCGCGGCAGGAGCGGACCGCGATCGACCAGAGCGTGCGGGCCTAACCCCCACCCGGCGTGGCCGGACCCACCGGTACCTTGACCTGCGGCGACTGCTTCGTGCCCTGGCGCTTGCCCCAGGCGATCCGGTAGAGATCGAAGCGGCGGTCGGCGAGGTTGCGGACGGTGCCTTCGGCGCGGGCCCAGGTGAGGTCGGCGAGGTTGACGTCGCTGATCGTCAGCGTCTCGACATTCTCGGTCGCCTCGGCGGCGATGCCGTCGCGCGCGAACGGGAAGTCGCAGGGCGTCAGGATGCAGCTCTGGGCATATTGGATGTCCATATTGTCGACATTGGGCAGATTGCCGACATTGCCCGAGAGCACGACGAAGCACTGATTCTCGATCGCGCGCGCCTGGCCGCAATAGCGGACGCGCAGATAGGCCTGCCGGCTGTCGGTGCAGAACGGCACGAAGATGATCCGCGCGCCCTCATCGACCAGCCGGCGCGCGAGTTCGGGGAATTCGCTGTCGTAGCAGATCAGCACGCCGATCGGCCCGCAGTCGGTCTGGATCACGTCGATCGAATCGCCGCCCTTGATGTTCCACCAATAGCGTTCGTTGGGCGTGGGGTGGATCTTCTCCTGGGCGTGGATCGATCCGTCGCGCAGCGCGACATAGGCGACGTTCTGGATGTCGCCGTCTTCGGTGCGGGTCGGGTGCGATCCGCCGATGATGTTGATATTATATTCCATCGCCATCCGCGTCAGCGCCGCGATCAGCCGGGCGGTATGGTCGGTGAGCCGGTCGATCGCCTCCATCGGCGTCAGCTCGCGTTTCTCATAGGATAGGAGCTGAAGCGTGTAGAGTTCTGGAAAAACAACGAAATCTGCGCGATAATCGGCGGCGACATCGACAAAATATTCGACGTTGCGGACGAACTCCTCGAAGTTCGCGACCGCGCGTGCCTGCATCTGGACGGTGGCGATGCGGACGCTCTCCACGTCGCGCGGCACGCGGAATTTCGGCGCGACATCGCCTTCGGCATAGGGGTTGCGCCACACCATGTGCGCGGCATTGCCGCCCGACGCCTTGTCCTCGGGCAGATAGGCCGGCAGCACGCCGATCGCCTCGAAGCCGTTCTTGAGCTGGAAGCCGATCACCGGGTCGCGCAGCTTGCCCTCGGAAACGAGCCGCAGATAGGCGTCGGGCGTGCCGACCTTGCGCCTGGCGCGCTCGAAGCCGGGCATGCGGGCCCCGAACACGATGCCGAGCAGTTCGAGCCGTTCGGCCAGCGTCTTGCGTGCGTCGTAGAGGCGCTGGCCGATCCGCAGCCCGCGCTGGCCGGGATCGACGCACATCTCATAGCCGTAGAGCCACTCGCCGATCGGATCGTGGCGCGAGCCGAAGCCGCCGCCGCTGATCTCCTCCCAGTCGTGCGGCTTCAGCGCGATCCCGGCCGACAGCCGCATCGACGCGCAATAGCCGACGATCTTGCCGTCGTAGAGCGCGACGAACTGGCCCTGCGGAAAATTGTTGATCTGACCGCGGACCATGCCGGCGGTGTAGCCTGACATATGGTCGTAAGCGCGATCGACCAGCGCGACGATCGCGCGGGCATCGGCCGGCACGGCATTACGAACCTCGAGCCGCGCGCGACTGCTGCTGGGCATGAATGGTCCCCGTTACGAATGTTGAGCAAGCGTAACGGAGGGGGGTGGGGATCGTTCCATCTGCTCCCCTCCCTTTCAAGGGAGGGGCTCGGGGTGGGTGCGAGGCGGAGCCGAGCTTGCCGCGTTAGCGGCAAAACAGCGCCCGAGCCGCCATCGAGCCGGCCCGTTCGCTTCCCCCACCCCCGGCCCCTCCCTTTCAAGGGAGGGGAGAAAGACTCCTCAAACCCAGGCGGCCATTTCCTTTTCGAGGTTCAGGCGGATCGCTTCGAAGAACTGCTCGGTCGTCATCCACGCCTGGTCGGGGCCGATCAGGATCGCGAGGTCCTTGGTCATGCCGCCTTCCTCGACGGTGCGAATGCAGACCGCTTCCAGCGTCTCGGCGAAGCGGATCACGTCGGGCGTGTCGTCGAACTTGCCGCGGAACTTGAGGCCGCCGGTCCAGGCGAAGATCGACGCGATCGGGTTGGTCGAGGTCGCCTTGCCCTGCTGGTGCATGCGATAATGGCGGGTGACGGTGCCGTGCGCGGCCTCCGCCTCGATCGTCTTGCCGTCGGGCGTCATCAGCACCGAGGTCATCAGGCCGAGCGAGCCGAAGCCCTGCGCGACCTGATCGGACTGGACGTCGCCGTCGTAATTCTTGCAGGCCCAGACGAACTTGCCGCTCCACTTGAGCGCCGAGGCGACCATGTCGTCGATCAGGCGATGCTCGTAGACGATGCCGCGCGCCTTGTATTTGTCCTTGAACTCGGCGTCGAACACCTCCTGGAACAGATCCTTGAAGCGGCCGTCATAGGCCTTGAGGATGGTGTTCTTGGTCGAGAGATAGAGCGGCCAGCCGCGGTCGAGCGCATAGTTCATGCTGGCGCGGCCGAAATCGCGGATCGAATCGTCGAGATTATACATGCCCATCGCGACGCCGGCGGAGGGATAATCGAACACCTCCTCCTCGATGCGCTGGCCGTCCTCGCCCTCCCAGATCATCCTGAGCTTGCCGGGGCCGGGCACCTTGAAGTCGGTGGCGCGATACTGGTCGCCGAACGCATGGCGGCCGACGACGATCGGATCGGTCCAGCCCGGAATCAGCCTGGGCACGTTCTTGATCACGATCGGTTCGCGGAACACCACGCCGCCCAGGATGTTGCGGATCGTGCCGTTGGGCGATTTCCACATCTTCTTGAGCTTGAATTCCTCGACTCGCTGCTCGTCGGGGGTGATCGTCGCGCATTTGATGCCGACGCCATATTTCTGGATCGCCTTCGCCGAATCGACGGTGATCTGGTCGTTGGTCTCGTCGCGGACTTCGACGGCAAGATCGTAATATTTCAGATCGATATCAAGGTAGGGCTTGATCAGCCGCTCACGGATCCATTCCCATATGATCCGCGTCATCTCGTCGCCGTCGATCTCGACAACGGGGGTCTTAACCTTGATCTTCGCCATGTGCTGTTTTCTCCCGGGGAGGATGTCGCGCTCGGCTCTAAGGGCAGGCGCGCCGCGGATCAACAGCGTGCCTGTCCACGCTTGCGATTGTCACTGTGCCATGCGCGGACTACACGGAACGGATGACTTCGCTCGAAAAGCCGGCGGTGGGCACATCCACCGTGAAGTGGCGGTTTCCCGCGGTCCATCCCGAGGGTCGCAAATTCGTGCTGATCGCCGCCGCGATCACCCTTTTCCTCGCCTGGATGGCGTGGGAGACGCTTGCCTGGCCGATGGCCTTCGTCACCCTGTGGGTCGCCGCCTTCTTCCGCGATCCGGTGCGGACGGTGCCGCAGGGGGAGGGGCTGATCGTGGCGCCCGCCGACGGCCTCGTCACCCTGATCGAGACCGTGGCCGTACCGCGCGAACTGGCCGGCGACCATGCGCTGGGCGACCAGCCGCTGACCCGCGTCTCGATCTTCATGTCGGTGTTCGACGTGCACATCAACCGCGCGCCGATCGGCGGCACCGTCAAGGCGGTGATCTATATTGCCGGCAAATTCCTCAACGCCGATCTCGACAAGGCGAGCGAAGAGAATGAGCGGCAATATCTGCTGATCGAGGGCCATGACGGCCAGCGCATCGGCTTCACCCAGATCGCCGGACTGGTGGCGCGGCGGATCATGCCGTTCGTCAAGCCCGGCGACATCCTCGCGGCCGGCCAGCGCTTCGGGCTGATCCGCTTCGGCAGCCGGGTCGATATTTTCCTGCCCGCCGGCTCCGCACCGCGCGTCGCGCTGGGCCAGCGCACGATCGCGGGCGAGACGATCCTCGCGGTGACCGGCAATGCGATGCCGGCGATCGGGATCCCGATATGAGCCGGTTCCGATGAGCGATCGCGCCGCCGGGCGCACACGGCGCGGGATCCCGCTGCGGGCGCTCGCACCCAACGCGGTGACCACGCTTGCGCTGTGTTCGGGGCTGACCGGCATCCTGTTCGCCATCGCGCAGGATTGGGGCATGGCGGTCGCGGCGGTTATCACCGCCGGCGTGCTCGACGGGCTCGACGGCAGAATCGCCCGGTTGCTGAAGGGCGAGAGCCGATTCGGCGCCGAACTCGATTCGCTGTCGGACGTGATCGCTTTCGGCGTGTCGCCGGCGATCATCCTCTATCTGTGGTCGCTCCAGCATCTCGGCGACGAGGGACAGCGATTCGGCTGGATTTTCGCGCTGGCGCACGCTGCCGGCTGCGCATTGCGGCTGGCCCGCTTCAATGCGCAGATCGACGCGATCGAGCAGCCGCACAAATCGGCGGGCTTTCTCACCGGCGTACCCGCACCGACCGCGGCCGGGCTGGCGATGCTTCCGCTCTATGTCTGCCTCATATGGCACGGTCATATCGTGCCGGCCGCGGACCGGGCTGCGGCCATGGCCGGCGATGGCGCGCTATTGGCGCCATGGATGGCGTTGTGGATGGCATTCGTTACGTTTTTGATGACCTCGAGCATCGCGACCTACAGCTGGTCGTCGCTGAGGCTGCGTCGCCATATCAGGCTCGAACTGCTGATCGGCCTGGCGGTGATCGTCGGCGCGCTCTTCTCGGTGCCGTGGTATACGCTTACGGCGATTTCGATCCTCTATCTGATCAGCATGCCGTTCAGCATCCGATCCTATGCGCGGATCAAGCGGCAGCGCGCCGCGTCGGCTGTTCCTGGGCCTTCAGGCGCAGCGGCCGGCGAAGCATCCCCGTCCTGAGCATGGCACTGCGGCGGACGGCGCGACGCCCCGGATGCAGGATTGCCGGGCGGATGAACAGTATCCGCGTCGTTTCCGGCAGCGGATCGAGCGCGGCGACGATCGCATCGAGCCGCGATGCGATCATGAACCCTGTCAACGCGATACCACCGACCAATGCGCTCACGAAAACAGTGCCTGCGAACAAATGGACCATGACGACCTCCAGACCCCCGTCGCGAAACCGTTAACCATAAACGGGCGACATCTGTTCCATGTTCTTGTTTTGTTCGGGTGTCAAGCGCTGTTTTGCGGTTGATCTTCCGCGCTCTTTCGACTAGGGGCCGCGTCCATCCCACATGGGAAGCACATAGACCGGTGCCGCGGCTCCGCTGCGGTCACAGCTTCCCAGAGGTTCAACCGGAAGGAGAAAGACCTATGGCGGCGCCCACCGTCACCCTGCACCAGCTCATCGAGGCTGGCGCGCATTTCGGACACCAGACTCACCGCTGGAACCCGAAGATGAAGCCTTACATCTTCGGCGACCGCAACGGCGTCCACATCCTCGATCTCTCGCAGACCGTGCCCTTGTTCGCCCGGGCGCTCGACTTCGTGTCGCAGAGCGTCGCGCATGGCGGCAAGGTGCTGTTCGTCGGCACCAAGCGCCAGGCGCAGGAGCCGATCGCCGAGGCGGCGCGCCGTTCGGGACAGCATTATGTCAACCATCGCTGGCTGGGCGGCATGCTCACCAACTGGAAGACGATCTCGCAGTCGATCAAGCGCTTCAAGGCGCTCGAGGAGCAGTTGGCGGGCGATACCCACGGCCTGACCAAGAAGGAAGTGCTGCAGCTGACCCGTGAGCGCGACAAGTTCGAGCTTTCGCTGGGCGGCATCCGCGACATGGGCGGCATTCCCGACGTGATGTTCGTGATCGACGCCAACAAGGAAGAGCTGGCGATCAAGGAAGCCAACACGCTGGGTATCCCGGTCGTGGCGATCCTCGATTCGAACGTCAGCCCGGACGGCATCGCCTTCCCGGTTCCGGCGAACGACGACGCCAGCCGCGCGATCCGGCTCTATTGCGATGCGATCGCCACCGCCGCGACCCGCGGCTCGCAGGGCGGGGCCGCTGCGCGCGGCGTCGATCTGGGGGCGATGATCGAGCCGCCGGCCGAAGAGGCCCTGGCGGTTACGGAAGACGAGCAGATTCCGGCGGAAGCCGCTGCCGAAGCCGAGGTGCAGACCGACGCCTGAGGCGTCGCTGCACGGTGACATCACGGCGCGGTTGTCACCGTGCCGTCATGCAGGCGGGGCAGGGCGCTGAACGGCGTCCGCCCCGTTGCTTTTTGAACATGACGATTTTTCGACACAGATAAGGAAACAGGACATGGCCGAGATCACCGCCGCCCTGGTGAAGGAACTGCGTGAGCGCTCAGGCGCCGGCATGATGGATTGCAAGAAGGCGCTGGCCGAGACCGGCGGCGACATGGAAGCCGGCATCGACTGGCTGCGCACCAAGGGTCTTGCCACCGCCGCCAAGAAGGCCGGCCGCACCGCCGCCGAGGGCCTGGTCGGCGCTGCCGTGGCCGGCACGCGCGGCGCGGTCGTCGAGGTCAACAGCGAGACCGACTTCGTCGCCAAGAACGAGACCTTCCAGCAGTTCGTCAGGACCGTCGCCGGCATCGCGCTCGACAAGGGCGACGACATCGCCGCACTGGCCGCGTCGGCCTGGCCCGAGGGCGGCACCGTCTCCGAGAAGCTGACCGCGAACGTCGCGACCATCGGCGAGAACCAGACGCTGCGCCGCGCCGCCGTGCTCGAAGTCGGCGAAGGCGTCGTCGTCTCCTACATCCACAATGCCGTCGCCACCGGCCTCGGCAAGATCGGCGTGCTCGTCGCGCTCGAGAGCGCGGCGCCAGCCGACAAGCTCGAGAGCCTGGCCAAGCAGCTGGCGATGCATGTCGCCGCCGCCAATCCGTCGGCGCTGAACGAAGCCGACCTGCCGGCCGACCTGATCGAGCGCGAGCGCGCGATCGCTGCCGAAAAGGCCGCCGAATCGGGCAAGCCCGCCGAGATCATCGAGAAGATGGTGCAGGGTTCGATCGCCAAGTTCCGCAAGGAGAACGCGCTGGTCAGCCAGATCTTCGTGATCGACGGCAAGTCGAAGGTGTCGGACGTCGTTGCCGCCGCCGCCAAGGATGCCGGCGCCCCGATCGTGCTCAAGGCGTTTGTCCGCTTCCAGCTAGGCGAGGGCATTGCGAAGGAAGAGAGCGACTTCGCCGCCGAGGTCGCGGCCGCGGCCGGCGTCAAGAAGGACGAGCCCGCGAACGCGTGAGGGACTTAAGCCCCTCCCCTTCAGGGGAGGGGTTGGGGTGGGGGCGAGCGAAGCGAGCACTTTGGGTGGTTGCAGCTTAATTCATCGGGATCGAGCGCATGCCTGACTCCCCCACCCCAACCCCTCCCCTGAAGGGGAGGGGCTTTAGGAAATTAGCTTCCTCCGTCCGACCGCCGCGTCCCGTGCGGCTTGGCACCGCGCATCCGCGCCACTAAGGTGCGCGCCGCCCCTATCCAAGCCTCAGGAATATCGCCTCGATGCAGCGTCCCCGCTTCAACCGTATCCTGCTGAAGCTGTCGGGCGAGGTGCTGATGGGCGGAAGCCCGTTCGGCATCGATCCCGATACCGTCGCGCGCGTCGCCGACGAGATCAAGGCCGCCAAGGAGGCCGGGCACGAGCTCTGCATCGTCGTCGGCGGCGGCAATATCTTCCGCGGTCTCGCCGCGGCGGCCAAGGGCTTCGAGCGCACCAGCGCCGATTATATGGGCATGCTCGCCACGGTGATGAACGCGCTGGCGGTACAGAACGCGCTCGAGCAGATCGGCGTCGACACCCGCGTGCAGTCGGCGATCCCGATGAACACCGTCTGCGAGCCGTTCATCAAGCGCCGCGCCGAGCGCCATATGGAAAAGGGCCGGATCGTCATCTTCGCCGCCGGCACCGGCAATCCCTATTTCACGACCGACAGTGCCGCCGCGCTGCGCGCCGCCGAGATGAATTGCGACGCCTTGTTCAAGGGCACCTCGGTCGACGGCGTCTATGATGCCGATCCGAAAAAGGTGAAGACCGCAAAGCGTTACGATTCAGTCAGTTTCAACCATGTCCTCGCGGCCGATCTCAAGGTGATGGACGCCAGCGCGGTGTCGCTGTGCCGCGACAACGACATACCGATCGTGGTGTTCAACATCCGCGAGCAGGGCAATCTGGCGCTGGTGCTGGAAGGCCATGGCACGGCGACGATCGTCCAGAACGACAATGCGCAGATCAAGGGAGAGTTGACCGATGCCAGCCTATGACAAGGCCGATCTCGAACGCCGCATGGCGGGCGCGGTCGAATCGCTGCGACACGATCTGACCGGCCTGCGCACGGGCCGGGCCTCGACGTCCCTGCTCGATCCGGTCTCGGTCGAAGTCTATGGATCGCACATGCCGATCAACCAGCTCGCGACCGTCTCGGTCCCCGAGCCGCGGCTGCTCTCGGTGCAGGTGTGGGACAAGACCAATGTCGGCCCGGTCGACAAGGCGATTCGTTCGGCGGGACTTGGTCTCAATCCGATCGTCGATGGCCAGACCCTGCGGCTGCCGATCCCCGATCTCACCGAGGAACGCCGCAAGGAACTCGCCAAGCTTGCCGGCCAATATGCCGAGAAGGCCCGGATCGCCGCGCGCAACGTGCGCCGCGACGGCAATGATTCGCTCAAGATCGACGAAAAGAAGAACGTCATCAGCGAGGACGAGCGCAAGCGTCACGAGACCGAGGTCCAGAAGCTGACCGACGCGACCATCGCCGAGATCGACGCGTCGGCCGCCGCCAAGGAAAAGGAAATCCTCGGCAAGTGAGCCTGTCGCGGATCCAGGCCGGTTCGAATACGCCGCAGGCCGGCGGGGCGGGGTCCGTCCCGCGTCATGTCGCGATCATCATGGACGGCAATGGCCGCTGGGCGAAAAAGCGCCTGCTGCCGCGCGTCGCCGGTCACCGTCAGGGGATCGAGGCGGTCCGGCGGACGGTGCGCGCCGCCGGCAGGCTCGGCATCGATGTTCTGACCTTGTTTGCCTTCTCGTCGGAGAACTGGCGCCGGCCGGCTGCCGAGATCGGCGACCTGATGGGTATGCTCCGGCGCTTCATCCAGTCCGACCTCGACGAGATCGCCGGCAACGGCATCCGCCTGATCGTGCTGGGCGACTGGCGCGCGCTGGAAGGCGATATCGTCGGCATGCTCGACGATGCGATGGCGCGAACCGCCGGCAACACCACCCGGACATTGGTGGTCGCGCTCAACTATGGCTCGCAGGACGAGATGGTCCGGGTCGCGCGGCAGATGGCGCGCGAGACGCGTGACGGCACGCTCGATCCCGATCGGATCGACGCGAGCGCGTTCGAATCGCGGCTCGACACCGCCGGCCTGCCACCGCTCGACCTGCTGATCCGCACCTCGGGCGAGAAGCGCCTGTCCAATTTCCTGCTGTGGCAGGCGGCCTATGCCGAATTGATGTTCGTCGACACCTTGTGGCCCGATTTCGGCCATGACGAGCTTGCTGCCGCGATCGACCAGTTCGCGACGCGCGAGCGGCGTTTCGGCGGATTATGACGTCGCCGGTCAAGGCGAACTGGGTCGCCGATCTGCCACGCAAGGCCTTGGTCGCGGCGATTCTCGTGGCGGTCGCGCTCGCCGGGCTCGTCATCGGCAGCTATGCGCTGTGGGTCCTGGTCGCGGTGTTCGCGCTGCTGATGATGACCGAATGGGCGATGCTGGCGGACGCCGGCGGTGCGGAGCGATGGATCGCGCTGGCTGCGGTCGCGGTGCCGCTGGTCGCGCTGGTGCCTGCGCTGGCGGGGCCGGGCTGGGTCGCCTGCGCGATCTTCGTCGCGGCCGGCGCCGTGATCGGCCTGTTCACGCGCAACGTCCAGCTTGGATTCGGCGCGCTCTATGTCGGCCTGCCCGCGCTGGCTCTGCTGTTCATCCGCGCCGCGCCGTCCGGTCTGATGCTGGCGTTCTGGACGCTGGCCGTGGTCTGGGCGACCGACATCGGCGCCTATTTCGCCGGCCGCCTGATCGGCGGCCCCAGGATCGCGCCGTCGGTCAGCCCGAACAAGACCTGGGCCGGGTTGGGCGGCGGCATGTTGGCCGCGCTCGCCACCGGCTTCGCCTTTCACCTGTGGGGCGGCCTGACGATCGGCCTGGCGCTGGCGAGCGCGCCACTGGCGGTGCTCGCGCAGGCCGGCGACTTCTTCGAGAGCGCGCTCAAGCGCAATGCCGGCGTCAAGGACAGCGGCACGATCCTGCCCGGTCATGGCGGCGTGCTCGACCGGCTCGACGGACTCGTGCCGGTCAGCGTGCTGGTCGCGCTGGTGCTGGCCGCCGGGATTACCGTATGACGGCGACCATGAAGAGCGTGACGATCCTTGGCGCCACCGGCTCGGTGGGCGCGTCGACGCTCGATCTGCTGGCGAGCGCGCCCGACCGGTTCGAGGTGGTCGCGCTGACCGCGTATCGCGACGTCGACGGCCTCGCGCGGGCGGCGCGGGCGACGGGCGCGCGACTGGCGGTGATCGGCGATCCCGCCAGCTATGGCGCGCTGCGCGAGCGGCTCGCCGGCTCCGGTATCAAGGTGGCCGCCGGTGCCGAAGCGATCGTCGAGGCCGCGAAGATGGGCGCCGACTGGACGATGGCGTCGATCGTCGGCTGCGCCGGCCTGCCGCCGGTGCTGGCCGCGCTGGAACAGGGCGGCGCGGTTGCGCTCGCCAACAAGGAGGCGCTGGTCAGCGCCGGCTCGCTGATGACCGATGTCGCCCGGCGCGCCGGCGCGACGCTGCTACCGGTCGATTCGGAACATAATGCGGTGTTCCAGTGCTTCGACCATGATGCCCCCGAACGCGTCGCGAAGATCATCCTGACCGCAAGCGGCGGGCCGTTTCGCGAGTGGTCGCGCGAGCGCATGGCCGGCGTTACGCCGGCGCAGGCGGTCAAGCATCCGAACTGGTCGATGGGTGCCAAGATCTCGGTCGATTCGGCGACGATGATGAACAAGGGCCTCGAGCTGATCGAGGCCTTCCATCTGTTTCCGGTCGGTCTCGACCGGATCGAGATCCTCGTGCACCCCCAGTCGGTGGTGCATTCGATGGTCGAATATGTCGACGGATCGGTGCTGGCGCAGCTCGGCACGCCCGACATGCGCACGCCGATCGCGCATGCGCTGGCCTGGCCCGACCGGATGCCGACGCCGGCGCAGCGGCTCGATCTCGTCCGCGTCGGGCGGCTCGATTTCGAGGCGCCCGATCCGATCCGCTTCCCGTCGCTCGCGATCGCGCGGTCGGCGCTGGAAGCCGGCGGCGCGCGGCCGGCGATCATGAACGCCGCCAACGAGGTCGCGGTCGCGGCATTTCTGGGCGGGCGCTGCGGCTTCCTCGAAATCGCCGCAATTGTGCGCGAGACACTCGAACGCTATGACCCGCCTGCTCCGGTGACGCTCGACGACGTGTTCGAGATCGACGGATGCGCGCGGGACGTGGCGGCGGGGGTTATGAAAGTGAGTGCTGCGTGACCGAAAACCCCGGTATCCTGCTGACGATATTCGCCTTCGTCCTCGTGATCGGTCCACTCGTGTTCGTCCACGAAATGGGACATTATCTCGCCGGTCGCCTCTTCGGCGTGAAAGCCGAGGTCTTCTCGATCGGTTTCGGCCACAGCGTCGCCCGCTGGATCGACAAGCGCGGCACGCAATGGAAGCTCGGCTGGATGCCGCTGGGCGGCTATGTCCGCTTCGCCGGCGACATGGGCGCCACGAGCCAGCCCAGTGCGGAATGGCTGGCGCTGCCGGCCGAAGAGCGCGCCAAGACCTTCCAGTCCAAGCCCTTGTGGCAGCGCGCGATCATCGTCGCGGCCGGCGCGATCGTGAATTTCCTGTTCGCCATCCTGATCCTCTCCTGCTTCGCCTTCGTGCAGGGGCAGTCGCGTACGCCGCCGACCGTCGCCGAGGTCCAGCAGGGAACCGCGGCCGACCGCGCCGGTCTTCTTGTCGGCGATCGCATCGTTTCGATCGCGGGCACGTCGGTCGATACGTTCGACGACGTCTTTCGGATCGTCCGCTTCCGCCCGATCGCGGCGATGCCGATCGAGGTCGAACGCGCCGGCAGCCGGGTGTCGCTGCAGGCGATGCCGACCGTGCTGATCGAGCGCGACCGCTTCGGAAACGAGTATCGGCTGGGCCAGCTCGGCATTCGTCCACCGCCGGCGGTGCGCGAGCCGGTGAGCCTGATCGAGGCCCCGGTCGTGGGCGTCAAGCGCACCTGGGGCATCGTCACCCAGATGGTCGACATGCTGGGCCAGGTCATCAGCGGCCGCCGCTCGGTCAAGGAACTGGGCGGACCGCTCAAGATCGCCCAGGTCTCCGGCGAGGCGGCGTCGCTGGGCTGGGAGAGCGTGATCTTCCTGATCGCGCTGGTCTCCATTAACCTCGGATTCATCAACCTGTTGCCAGTTCCCATGCTGGATGGCGGGCATCTCTTCTTCTATGCGATCGAGGCGATCCGGCGGAAGCCGGTGCCGGTCGAGGCGCAGGAATGGGCCTATCGCGGCGGCTTCGCGCTGCTCGCTTCGCTGATGCTGCTGGTGACGTTCAACGATCTGACGTCTTTTGGCCTCTGGGAGAAGCTCGGCGGGTTGATCGGTTGAGTTTAGTGGGGCAGGGCAGCGATCGTCTGGGGAGGCGATATGCTGGAATTCCATCGGGCAGGGCCTCGAATCAAGGGTAGGGACGCGTGACAGTCACTGAAAAGCAACGGTACGGTAAACGACGAGCGGCTGCGCTGCTCGTCGGCACGATGTGCGCCGGCATTCCGGCACCGCTGCTCGCGCAAGCGGCCCAGCCTGCGCCGGCCCAGCCTGCGCCACCGCCGGCGGCCCCGACTTCGCCGGCGACCGCCGCCCCGGCCCCAGCGGTCGCGCCTGTCGCGGCACCGCCAGCCGTCGTCCGCACGATCCGCTCGATCGGCGTGTCCGGCAATCAGCGGCTCGAACCCGAAACCGTCCGCTCCTATATCCAGCTCCGCGCGGGCCAGGTCTACACCACCGAAACGCTCGACCAGGCGCTGAAGGACCTGTTCGCGACCGAGCTGTTCGCCGACGTGACGATCGCCGGCGGCGACACCGGCGACATCGTGATCCAGGTCCGCGAGAATCCGGTGATCAACCGCATCGTGCTGGAGGGCAACAAGCGCCTCAAGGAAGAGAAGATCCGCCCCGAGATCCGGCTCGCGCCGCGGCAGATCTTCACGCGTTCGAAGGTCCGCGCCGACGTTGCGCGGATCATCGAACTCTATCGCCGGCAGGGCCGTTTCGCCGCCACCGTCGAACCGAAGATGGTCTCGCTCGACCAGAATCGCGTCGACATCATTTTCGAGATCACCGAGGGCGACAAGTCCAAGGTCCGCCAGATCAACATCATCGGCAATCAGGAGTTCAGCGACGGCGAGCTGCGCTCCGAGATGGTGACCAAGCAGTCGCGCTTCTTCCGCTTCTTCAGCTCGAGCGACAGCTATGATCCCGACCGGCTGGCCTATGACCAGGCCAAGCTGCGCCAATTCTATCTGACCAAGGGCTATGCCGATTTCCGCGTGGTTTCGGGCGTCGCCGAACTGACGCCCGACAAGCGCGACTTCATCGTCACCTACGTCGTCGAAGAGGGCAAGCGCTACAAGTTCGGCGACGTCAAGGTCGAGAGCGACATCCGCGACTTCAAGCCGTCGTCGGTCGGCTCGGTGCCGATGAAGAAGGGCGACTGGTACAACGCCAAGCAGGTCGAGGACACGGTCGAATCGCTGACCGAATCGGCCGGCCTGTTCGGCTATGCGTTCGCCGAAGTCGGACCCGAATTCCAGCGTGACAAGGACACGCTGACGATGGGGATCACCTTCCGCATCGCCGAGGCGCCGCGCGTCTATGTCGAGCGCATCGACATCAACGGCAACACGCTGACGCAGGACAAGGTGGTCCGCCGCGAATTCCGCCTGGCCGAAGGCGACGCGTTCAACAGCTTCCTCGTCAAGCGCTCGGCCGACCGCATCAAATCGCTCGGCTTCTTCCAGGAGAAACTGGAGATCGAGCAGAAGCAGGGTTCGGCGCCCGACCGCATCATCCTCGAAGCCAATGTCGAGGAAAAGTCGACCGGCGAACTCCAGCTCTCGGCGGGCTTCTCGTCGCTCGAGCGCTTCATCGTCGCCGCCTCGATCCGCCAGCGCAATTTCCGCGGCAAGGGCCAGGAACTGCGCGCGAGCGTCAACTATTCGAGCTATTCGAAGTCGGTCGAACTGGGCTTCACCGAGCCCTATCTGTTCGATCGCACGATCGCGGTCGGTGGCGATATCTTCCGGCGCGACTACAGCTCGTTCAATTACATCAACAACAATGATCGCAACACGACCTACAAGCAGACCACGACCGGCTTCCAGCTGCGCGCGGGCGTGCCGATCACCGAATATATCTCGCTGGCGACGCGCTATGGCCTGAGCTTCGACGACGTCACGCTCGACAAGGATACCTATTACACCAATGGCGAGTGCGACCCGATCGTCGCCGGTCGTTATCTGTGCGATGCGATCGGCAAACGGACGACCTCGTCGATCGGCTACAGCCTGGTCTATGACAATCTCAACAACCGCATCCGGCCGACCAAGGGCCAGCGCGTCGTCTTCAGCCAGGATTTCGCCGGCCTCGGCGGCAGCGTCAAATATCTGAAGAGCCGGATCGACGCCGACAAATATTGGGGCCTGGGCGCCGGCTTCGTCGGCTCGGTCAGCTTCGAGGGCGGCGCGATCATCCCGTTCCAGAGCAGTTCCGCCGGCGTCGATGCCGTTCGCCTCACCGACCGCTTCTTCCTCGGCGAGCCGCAATTCCCGGGCTTCGACATCCGCGGCATCGGTCCACGCGTCCAGCGCCTGCAATATGACACGACGACCGCCGACCCCAACGATCTGCTCGAGGGCAAGAGCAACATCGTCGACGACTCGCTCGGCGGCCGCTTCTATTATCTCGGCCGGATCGAGGTCGAGATCCCGCTCGGTTCCGGCGCGCGCGAGCTCGGCCTGCGGCCGTCGATCTTCGCGGTGGTCGGCTCGGTGTTCGGCGTCAAGACGCCGAACCTCGTGGTGTTCCCCGACACCAACGGCGACGGCGTGCCGGATCCGATCGATCGCGGCCAGGTCAAGAATGCGGCCGGCGATCTGCTCTACACGATCCCGGCGGATCAGGTGAACGGCGGCACGCTGACGACCTGCATGACCGGCCAGATCCCGAGCGGCCAGACTGTCTGCGTCGGCGATCAGACCAACACGGCTGCGCGCAATCTGGTCAACCCGTTTTTCGAGCGCTTCGTCGGCGATACGTGGAAACCGCGCCTGTCGGTCGGCTTTGGCGTCAACTGGAATTCGCCGTTCGGCCCGTTCCGGATCGACGTCGCCAAGGCGCTGCTCAAGGAACCAGGGGACGATACGAAACTCTTCACTTTCAATGTAGGAACACAATTCTGATGAAGACCATCTTCAAACTCGCGATCGGCACCGCCGCCGCGGTCGGCGCCGCAGGGGCCGCCCAGGCCCAGGTCGCCGGCATCGCTACCGCCAACCCGACGATCGCGATCGCGCGCTCGAAGGCGTTCACTGCCGCCAGCCAGCAGATCGCGACCACCTACAAGCCGAGCATGGATCAGGTCGATGCGAAGGAGAAGACCCGCCAGGGCCTGATCGTGCAGCTCGACACCAACAAGGATGGCCAGGTCTCGGAGGACGAGGTCCAGAAGGCGCAGGCGTCGAAGGCCCCGGCGATCGCCCAGATCCAGACGCTCGACCGCGAGATCAACGGGCTGACCGAACCGGCGCTCAAGGCGCAGGGCTTTGCGATCGAGGCGATCACGCAGAAATATAATGATGCGATGAACAAGGTGATCGCGGACAGGAAGATCCAGATCATCCTGACCCCGGAATCGTTCATCTACGCGCCCGACGCCGTCGACGTCACGCCGGCGATCACCGCCGAGCTCGATCGCGTGCTGCCGTCGGTCAGCACGACCGTGCCGGCCGGCTGGAATCCCACGCGTCAGACGGTGGGCCTGCAGCAGCAGATCCAGCAGCTGGCGGCGCGCGCGGCGCAGGCCCGTGCGGGTGCGCCGGCGACGCCCGCGAAGCCGGCGCCGCAGGGCCGGTGAGCGAGACCGGCGAGACGGCAGCGAAGACGATCGGCCCGCTCGACATCAAGCGGGTCCTCGCAGCGCTGCCGCACCGCTATCCGATGCTGCTGGTCGACCGCGTCGAGGAGATCATCCTCGACCGGTCGATCGCGGCGATCAAGGCGGTCAGCTTCAACGAGAGCTTCTTCCAGGGGCATTTCCCGGGCCGTCCGATCATGCCTGGGGTGCTGATCGTCGAAGCGCTGGCGCAGGCCGCCGGCATTCTCGCGGTCGAATCGCTCGGCCTCGCCGGTTCGGGCAAGCTCGTCTATTTCATGGCGATCGACGAGGCCAAGTTCCGCGTGCCGGTGGAACCCGGCGTGCTGCTGCGGCTCGAGGTCGAATTCGTCCAGAAGCGCTCGAGCGTGTGCAAGTTCGCCGGCAAGGCGCTGGTCGACGGCAAGGTGGCGGCGCAGGCGAATTTCACCGCGATGATCGCCGACCCGCCGGCCTGACTGCCCTCTCCCGCAAGCGGTAGAGGGAGTTTACTTGCCCTTTGCGACCGCTGCCGCTAAGGGGCCGCCTTCGCATCCACGGCCGGTCGGAAACCGGCCAATCAGGAGCCATTTGACGTGAAGAAGAATATCCACCCCGACTACCACATGATCAAGGTGCAGATGACCGATGGCACCGTGTACGAAACCCGCTCCACCTGGGGCAAGGAAGGCGACACGCTGCAGCTCGACATCGATCCCACCGTCCATCCGGCATGGACCGGCGGCAACCAGCGTCTGCTCGATCAGGGTGGCCAGGTCGCGCGCTTCAACAAGCGCTTCGGTGGTCTGACCCTCAAGGGCAAGTGACGCCGTCGCGGCCCGCAGGCTTCGCAACAGGGGTCGGGAGCATCGCTTCCGGCCCCTTTTTCGTGCGCGCGTGCGGCCGGGCGGGAAGGGCTTGCCACCGGGCAACAAAAACTATCTCCACACTAGGGAACTAGCCTACTAGCAGGATCCCCAGCCGACTACTCGAGAATGAGGAGGGGCGGTCGTGTCGGCACGTCCGTCGTCCAGGGGAAACTATATGATCCGTCGCTTGAAGCCCTTGCTGCTGCTGTCCGCCGCGTTCGCGGCGACGCCCGCTTTCGCCGAGGTCGCTCCGGCGCCGGCCGATACCGCTGCGCCGGCCGATGCTGCCGCGCCTGCCGATGCTGCCGCCGAGGGTGATACGCAGAGCCGCGGCGATGTGATCATCGTCACCGCCCGCCGACGCAAGGAAACGGCGCAGGACGTGCCGCTGGCGATCTCGGTGATCCGGGGTGACAGCATCGAGGCCACCGGCAACTTCAACATCGTCAAGCTGCAGCAGCTTGCGCCGACCTTGCAGGTCTACACCTCGAACCCGCGCAACACCTCGGTCAACATCCGCGGTCTCGGCGTGCCGTTCGGCCTGACCAGCGACGGCTTCGAACAGGGCGTCGGCATCTATGTCGACGACGTCTACAACTCACGCGTCGCCGCCGCGACCTTCGACTTCCTCGACGTCGCCCAGGTCGAAGTGCTGCGCGGTCCGCAGGGCACGCTCTACGGCAAGAACACCACCGCCGGTGCGATCAACATCACCACCAACCAGCCGACCTTCGACTTCGAAGCCCGCGCCGAGCTCACGGCCGGCAACCTCAGTCTCAAGCAGGGCAAGGCCGCCGTATCCGGTCCGCTGTCGGACACGGTCGCCGCGCGCATCGCCGTCGCCACGACCAGCCGCCGCGGCACGCTCTACAACGTCACCAGCCAGCGCTGGATCAACGAGCAGGACAATCTCGGCATCCGGGGCCAGCTGCTGTTCCAGCCCAACGACGATCTCAGCGTCACGCTGTCGGGCGACTTCAGCCGGCAGGATCCCGAGTGCTGCGGCACCGCTTTCGTCCGCGTCGGCACCACGCAGCGCGTGCTGACCCGCCAATATGATGCGCTGGTCGCGGCGGCCAACCTGGCCAACCCCGGGCGCAACTATGCGGTCCCCAGCCGCAACGTCTATGATCGCCTGACCGATCTCGACAGCGAACTCAACGCAGGCAACAAGATCGGCGGCGTTTCGGCGAAGATCAAATGGGACGTCGGTCCGGGTACGTTCACGTCGATTACCGCCTGGCGCTTCTGGGACTGGAAGCCCAAGAACGACCGCGACTTCACCGGCCTGTCGATCGTCGCGCGCTCGCAGAACCCCTCGCAGCAGGACCAGTACAGTCAGGAATTCCGCTACAATTACGAGAGCGAGAAGATCGACTTCGTCGCCGGCCTGTTCGGCTTCAAGCAGCGGATCGACACGCAGGGCGTCGAGCAGCAGGGTTCCGACGCCAGCCGCTGGAGCCTGACCGGTACTCAGGCGTCGAATGGAGCCCTCAACGGGCTGACTGCGACGAACACCCAGTTCCTCAAATCCACCAGCGGCGCGCTGTACGGCCAGGTGGCCTGGAAGGTCACGCCCGAACTGACCATTCAGCCGGGCATCCGCATCAACTATGACAAGAAGTCCGGCTTCTATGATCGCGTAGTGACCAACGGCGCCGGTCAGGTGATCAGTTGCATTCCGCCGGCGGGCGGCTTGACCGGCGCGCTGGCGGCGCAGTGCGGCATCTATCAGCCGCAGACCACCAGTCCCTCGGTCAGCGACTGGAACTTCAGCTACGACTTCAACGTGAACTACAAGCTCACGCCCGATATCCTCGCCTACGCGACCTATGCCAAGAGCTTCAAGACCATCGGCATCAACCAGAACGGCCTGCCGCTCACCACGGATAACGTTCCGGACCTCTCCGCGAGCACGGTGAAACCGGAATCGGTCAACCATTTCGAGGTCGGTCTCAAGACCTCGTTCTGGGATCGCCGGGCGACCTTCAACCTCACGGCCTTCCGCACCGAGATCAAGAATTTCCAGGCGACGGTGAACGGCGGCCAGTTCGGTACGGTGCGCGGCTATCTCGCCAACGCGCAGAAGGTCGTTTCGCAGGGCGTCGAGGCGGACTTCAAGATTCGCACCAGCGATCGTTTCACCGCTTATGCCAACGCTGCCTACACCGACGCCAAGTACAAGAAGTTCACCAACGCGCCGTGCCCGCCCGAGCTTTCCGGTGGTACGCTCCAGCCGAAGGACGTGCCGGCCGATTATTCGAACGCCGGCGTCCCCAATACGGCCAGCCCGCGGCAGTGCGACATCTCCGGCCAGCAACTGCCCGGCGTGTCGAAATGGGCGTTCTCCTATGGCGCCGAAGTCAACCAGCCGCTCACTTTGCTCGACAAGGAAGGTCAGGTCTATGTCGGCGTCGATGGCAATTATCGCTCGCACTGGAACTCGAACGCATCGCCGTCGATCTACACCGAGGTGAAGGGCTATGCGCTGACCAATTTCCGTGCGGGCTTCCGCGGCGACAATTTCGACGTCTTCGGCTGGGTGCGCAACGCCTTCGACGTCAACTATATCGAACTGCTGCAGGTGGCACCCGGCAATGTCGGCCTGATCGCCGGCACGCCGGGCGACGAGCGGACCTGGGGCGGCACGATCAAGCTCTCGTTCTAGGAGACACCCCTACCGCTGGCGGGAGAGGGGATTCAAGCCGCCGGCTTCAGGTCTCCGATCAAGGTCGGGATCAGTTCCGACACCGTCGGATGGATCGGCACCGCCCAGCGCAGCACCTCGTGCGGCTGGGCGGCGTTCATCATGTCGAGGACGCCGTGGATCGCCTCGTCGCCGCCGGTGCCGAGGATCGTCGCGCCGAGGATCTGCTTCGTTTCCGCATCGGCGACCAGTTTCATGAAACCCTGCGTCTCGCCTTTCTCGACCGCGCGGCCGACGCGCGTCATCGGCCGCTTCGCCACGGTCAGCGGGCGGCCGGACTTGCGCGCTTCGGTCTCGGTCATGCCGACGCGGCCGAGCGGCGGATCGATGTAGAGCGCATAACCGAGGATCCGGTCGCTGAGCTTGCGGTCCTCGCCGTCGAGCAGATTGGCGGCGACGATCTCATAATCGTTCCACGCGGTGTGGGTGAAGGCGCCGCGGCCGTTGCAGTCGCCGAGCGCCCAGATGCCGGCGACATTGGTCGCAAGGTGATCGTCGACCTTGATATAGCCGCGCGTGTCGGTCTCGACGCCGGCCTTGTCGAGGCCCAGATCGTCGGTGTTCGGGCGCCGGCCGACCGCAAGCAGGACATGACTGCCGATCGCTTCGGGCTCTCCCGATGAGCAACTGACGCCGACGGCGACGCCGTGTTGATGGGGGGCGAAGCCGATGCATTCCGCATCGGTGCGGATGATGATGCCTTCGGCCTCCAATATGTCGCGGATCGCCGCCGAGATGTCGGGATCCTCGCGGCCGACGAGGCGCGGTCCCTTCTCCACGATCGTCACCGCGGCACCGAAGCGGCGATACATCTGGGCGAATTCGAGGCCGATATAGCTGCCGCCGACCACGATCAGATGTTCGGGCAGCGTATCGCGTGCGACGATCGAGGTGTTGGTCAGCACCGGCACGTCATCGACGCCCGGCATGTCCGGAATCGATGCGCGGCCGCCGACGTTGAGGAATATCCGGGGCGCGGTCAGCCGCTCGTCGCCGACGCTCAGCACGTCGGGCGCCTCGAAGCGGGCATGGCCGCGGATGAAGGTAAGTCGCGCCATCGATTGCAGCCAGGCCTCGTTGCGGCCACGCGCATCGGTCGTCACCTTGTGCGCCCGCGCCGCGACCGCCTTCATGTCGACCGAGACGGGGCCGCCGATCGTCACGCCGAAATCCGATGCGCGGCGCGCGAGATGGGCGGCATAGGCGCTCGCGACCAGTGCCTTGGTGGGCATGCAGCCGGTGTTGACGCAGGTGCCGCCGACCAGATGGCGCTCGACCAGCGCGACCGTCATGCCTGCATCGGTTAGCCGGCCGGCCAGTGCGGGGCCGGCCTGGCCGGCGCCGACCACGATCGCGTCGAATGCGCGGGTCACAGCGCGGCCAGGATCGCCAGCGCGCCGCCGATCGCGACGGCATCCTCGATCAGCGCGGCGGGGCGGTCGCTGCCGAACGCAGTCGCCAGGCGTCCGCGCGCCCAGGCGCCGCCATAGGTGCCGATCAAGGCGCCGACGATGCCGGCAACCGCGCCGCCCGGTGCGATGCCCATCGGCAGGCCGATCGCAGCACCGCACAGCGCGCCCGCGATCAGGCGCGCGCCGAACTGGGCCGGCACCTTGCGGCTGGGCGTGGACGGCAACTGGTCGGTCACCAGTTCGGCCAGCGCCAACAGCGTCACGATCCACGGCGTGAAGCGCCAGCCGAGGAAGGTCAGCCAGCTGCCGGTGAGGTCGAGCCGGCCGAGACTGGCGGCCCAGGCGATCGCCGCCAGTGCCGTGAACACGCGCAGGCCGGCGATGATCCCGATCGCCAGCGCCAGCAGCCAGATCATGATGTCCTCCCGTGTTGCCGGTCATATGTGTCGCACAGCGCAGCGGGACTGTCATGCGCCGATCGGGCCGAGCGGCCGAACCAGGCAGACGGGAGATAAACCCATTTCGGACGCATCGGCTGATGTTAACCAGATCCGGTAGGAATCTGTTGACTGGAAAACGCGCGATAACATGTCGACCAACCGGGTTCAGGAGAAGTTATCATGCCGCTATTGATTCTTGTTGGAAGCCAACAGACCGTTCGTAGCAGTAACAGCGACGATCAGGCGCAGCCGTCGATTACAGCGCTAAACAGCGGTGGCTATGCCGTCACATGGACAGACTATAGCGGGTCATTGGTCGATGTGTCGGGATCCGGCATAAAATTACGGATTTACGACGAAAATGGCACAGCGACGAGCGGCGAGATCCTCGTCAATACGACATTACTTGGCAGTCAGGTCGAGCCTGTCATCACCACGCTCACCAACGGTAATCTGCTGGTCACCTGGACTGATCCCACCATCCTGCTCCTCGGCGACAATATCCACGGACAGCTCTTCACCGCCGCCGGCGTGGCGGTCGGCGGCGAGTTCATCGCCAATGGTGGCCTGCTCAACCAGCTGCTCGGCCAGCAGCATGAATCAGCGGTCACGGCTCTGGCCGGCGGTGGCTTCGTCGTCAGCTGGACCGACGGGTCGGGCAACAGCTCGAGCATCGATGCCCAGGTCTTCACCGCCGGCGGCACCAAGGTCGGCGATCAGTTCCAGGTCAACACCCAGACCGCCAATGCCCAGCAGGATTCGGCGATCACGGCGCTCGCCAACGGTGGTTTCGTCGTGACCTGGGAAGACAGCAGCCACACGCTCGGCGAGGGCGGATCGGACGGCTTCGCGGTCCACGCACAGATCTATGATGCCAGCGGCACGCAGGTCGGCGGCGAATTCCGCGTCAACAGCACGATCGCCGGCAATCAGCTCGATTCGAGCGTCACCACCTTGTCGAACGGCAATTTCGTCGTGACCTGGAGCGACGCGAGCGCTTCGGGCGGCGACACCAGCGGCACGGCGATCAGGGGGCAGATCTATACGGCGGCGGGCGTCGCGGTCGGCGGCGAATTCCTCGTCAACACCGAACCCTTCGGCGCGCAGACCCGGCCGGCGATCGCCGATCTCGGCGATGGCGGCTTCATCGTCGTGTTCGAGGATGCGAGCGGCGCGTTCGGCGACGTCAGCGGTACGGCGATCGTCGCCCAGGCGTTCGACGCCGCCGGCAACAAGGTGGGTGACGATATCCGCATCAACACGGGAACGACCAGTTCGCAACTCCACCCGACGGTCGCGGTGCAGGCCGATGGCTCGATCGTGGTGTCGTGGGAGACGCCGATCACGGGCAATCTCGCGATCGTTTCGCAGAAGCTGATCCTCGATGCGGCGCCGACCGATATCACCATCGACGATTCGAACGTTCCTGAGAATTCCGGTGCCGGCACGCTGGTCGGCACGGTGACGGCGGTCGATGCCGGCGGCGGACCCTTCACCTATGCGCTGACCGCCAATGCGGGCGGCCGCTTCGCGGTCGATGCCGCGACCGGCGCGATTACCGTGCTGGCGGGTGCGGGACTCGATTTCGAGACCCAGGCGAGTTATTCGATCACCGTCCGCGCGACCGATTCCGGCGGTCAGTTCCTCGACAAGACGATCACGATCGACCTGACCAACGTCGATGAATTCCCCGTCATCAACGGCACGCCGGGTGACGACGTCATCACCGCGCCATCGGACGATACCACCACGATCAACGGCGGCGACGGCGACGACACGCTGACGGGAGCCGGCGGCAACGACACGCTCAACGGCGGCGAGGGCGACGATACACTGTCCGGCATGGGCGGCAACGACACGATCAACGGCAATGGCGGCAACGACGTTCTCGACGGGGGCACCGGCGACGACGTCGTCGACGGCGGCACCGGTAACGACACGATTTCGGGCGCCGACGGCAACGACACGCTGACCGGCGGCGACGGCAATGACGATCTCGACGGTGGCACCGGCACCGATACGCTCTCAGGCGGCGAGGGCGACGACACGCTCGACGGCGGCGACGGCAATGACGTCGTCAACGGCAATGGTGGTAACGACGTGCTCGACGGCGGTGCCGGCGACGATGTCATGACCGGCGGCGACGGCGACGATATATTCATCGTCGACAGTCCCGGCGACGTCGTCATCGAACAGCCGAACGGCGGTAACGACACGATCGTCACCCCGTTCGACACCACGCTGACCGAAAACGGCAATATCGAGAATCTGACCGCCGGCTCCGACGACGATCTGACGCTGACCGGCAACAGTTTCGACAACATCATCGCCGGCGCCGGCGGTGACGACACGATCTCCGGTCTCGGCGGCGACGACACGCTGACCGGCGGCGCCGGCGTCGACACGATCGACGGCGGCACCGGCAACGACAATATCGACGGCGGCGACGGCAACGACATATTGTTCGGCGGCCCCGGCGACGATGTCCTCGACGGCGGTGCCGGCGACGACATGATGACCGGCGGCGCGGGCAACGATACTTACTATGTCGACAGCGCGGGCGACGTGGTCGACGAAGGCGCGGGCGGCGGTAACGACACGATCGTCTCGACGATCGATTATACGCTGTCCGACGGTGGCGAGGTCGAGAATCTCGGCGCGGGCTCCGACGACGATCTCACGCTGACCGGCAATGCCTTCGACAATGTGATCACCGGGGCCGGCGGCGACGACACGATCTCGGGCCTCGGCGGCAACGACACGCTGGTCGGTGGCGCGGGCGATGACACGATCGACGGCGGCACCGGCAACGATGACGTCGACGGCGGCACCGGCAACGACATCCTGGTCGGCGGCGCGGGCGACGATGTGCTCGACGGCGGCGCCGGCGACGACACCATGACCGGCGGCACCGGCGACGACATTTATCATGTCGACAGCGCCGGCGACGTGGTCAACGAAGATGCCGGTGCGGGTAACGACCGGATCGTCGCGACGATCGACTATACGCTGTCCAACGGCGGCAATGTCGAGAATCTCGGCGCCGGCTCCGATGACGATCTTTCGCTCACCGGCAATGCCTTCGACAATGTGGTCACCGGGGCCGGCGGCGACGACACGATCTCGGGTCTCGCCGGCAACGACACGCTGGTCGGCGGCGCGGGCGACGACGTCATTCTCGGCGGCGCCGGCGACGACAGCATCGATGGCGGCACCGGTGCCGACACGATGAGCGGCGGCACCGGCAACGACACCTATTATGTCGACGACGCCGGCGACGTGGTGAGCGAAGCGAGCGGCGAAGGCGCCGACACGATCGTCGCGGCGATCGACTATACGCTGGCCGACGACGCCAATGTCGAGACGTTGCGCGCCGGCACCAATGCCGGCCTGTCGCTGACCGGCAACGCCTTCGACAACGTCATCATTGGCGGTGGCGGCGCCGATATGATTTCCGGCCTGGGCGGCGACGATACGCTGTCGGGCGGTGCCGGCGACGACGATATCGATGGCGGTACGGGCAATGACAGCATCGACGGCGGCACCGGCGCCGATGCGATGACCGGCGGCGCGGGCAACGACATTTATTATGTCGACAACGCGGGCGACACGGTCACCGAACTGGCAGGCGGCGGCAACGATACCGTCGTCTCGAGCATCGATTACACGCTGGCTGCCGGTGGCAATGTCGAGAATTTGACCGCCGGATCCGGCGCCGGCCTGTCGCTGACCGGCAATGAGCTCAACAACAGCATCACCGGCGGCGCGGGTGCCGACACGATCTCCGGCCTCGCCGGTGACGACACACTGCTGGGGGGTGCCGGCAACGACGCTATTCTCGGCGGCGACGGCAACGACCTGATCAACGGCGGACCCGGCAACGACACGATGACGGGTGGCCTGGGTGACGACATTTATTATGTCGACAGTGCCGGCGACGTCGTGGTCGAAGGCAATAATGGCGGCAACGACACGATCCAGACGAGCGTCGACTATACGCTGGGCAATGATGTCCATGTCGAGCGGCTGGTCGCCAACACGACCAGCGGTCTGACGCTGATCGGCAACCAGTTCGACAACACGATCACCGGCAATGTCGGCAACGACACCATCCATGGCCTGGCCGGCAACGACGCGCTCAACGGCGGCGCCGGCGCCGACATCATCTATGGCGGTGCGAACGACGATGTCGTGTTGGGCGGATCGGGCAACGACACGCTGTATGGCGAGGACGGCGCCGACCGGCTCGATGGCGGCACCGGCGCCGACACGCTGACCGGCGGGATCGGCGACGACGTCTATATCGTCGACAATGTCGGCGATCTGGTGGTGGAGGCCGACGGCCAGGGCTATGACCAGATCCAGACGCGGATCAGCTACACGCTGGCGGACACCATCTCGGTCGAGCGGCTCGCCTCGATCTCGGCGACCGGGGTCACGCTGACCGGCAATCAGTTCGACAATCGTATCGATGGCGGCGCGGGCGACGATACGATCTATGGCCTGGGCGGCGTCGATACGCTGGCCGGCGGTGGCGGCATCGACACGATCTACGGTGGCGACAGCGGCGATCTGATCTATGGCGGCGACGGCAACGATATCCTGATCGGCGAGGCCGGAGACGATCGCCTCGAAGGCCAGAACGGCAGCGACCTCCTGCGCGGCGGCGCCGGCAACGACATCTATGTCGTCGAAAGCCAGGCCGATACGATCGAGGAAGCCGCCGGGGCCGGTATCGATACGGTGCTCGCCAACGGCAATTACACATTGTCCGAGGGCGTCTTTACCGAAATCCTCCGGGCCAATGTGAACACCGGCCTGACGCTGACCGGCAATTCGCTGGGCAACCAGATCTACGGTGCCGGTGGCAACGACATCCTGCGCGGCCTTGGCGGCACCGATGCGATCCATGGCGGGGCCGGGAGCGACAGCCTGGAGGGAGGTGCCGATGCCGACCAGCTCTGGGGCGACGACGGTGACGATACGCTCGATGGTGGCGCCGCCAACGACAGTTTGCGCGGTGGAAACGGTGCCGATTTGCTGATCGCCGGTGCCGGCGACGACCGTCTCGACGGTGAGGCCGGCCTCGATACGCTGCGCGGCGGCGCCGGTAACGATACCTATGTCGTCGACTTCGGCGACGTCATCCAGGAAGTCGACGGCGAAGGTATCGATACAGTCCAGGCACGCGGCAATTATACGCTCGCGGCCGGCGTCTATGTCGAGTTGCTGACCGACATCTCGAACACCGGTGCCGTGCTGATCGGCAACGAACTCGACAACGGCATCACCGGCGGTGGCGGCAACGACACGATCCGCGGACTCGATGGCGTCGACTCGCTGTCCGGCGGCAACGGCAACGACACGATGGAGGGCGGTGCCAGCAACGACATCGTCCGCGGCGACAATGGCGACGACACGCTGTTCGGCAATGACGGCGACGACAAGCTCGACGGCGGGGTCGGCAACGACACGCTCGACGGTGGCCTCGGCAACGATCAGCTGACCGGCGGTCCCGGCAGCGACACGCTGAAGGGCGGTGACGGCAATGATACCTATTATGTCGAGGGTCCGATCGACACGATCGTCGAGGCCTTCGGTGGGGCGTCGGGTTCCGACACGATCGTCACTTCCGGCAACTACACCTTGTCCGACAGCATGGCGATCGAACAGGTCACCGCACAGGTGGATACCGGCCTGACGCTGATCGGCAACATGTTGGACAATCGCCTGAACGGCAAAGGCGGTGCCGATACGCTGCGCGGCGGCGGCGGCATCGACGCGCTCTACGGCAATGCCGGTGCCGATATCATCGTCGGCGGCACCGGCCGGGATACGATGTCGGGTGGCGCCGGCGCCGACCGGTTCGTCTTCGAGACCGTGCAGGATACGGCGGCGAGCGTCCTCCAGGCGGATCGCGTTGCCGACTTCAGCGGCGCGGCCGGAGACCGGATCGACCTGGCGGGGATCGACGCGATCGCCGGCGGCGGCGACAACAGCTTCACTCTGGTCGCGGCGTTCACCCACGCCGCCGGGCAACTGATCTCGACGGCGTCGGGCAGCGGCTTTCTGGTCCAGGGCGACGTCAACGGCGATGGCGCCGCCGACTTCGGCATCATGGTGACGAGTGCTGCGCCGCTGACCGCGACCGACTTCATCCTGTAAGCCGCTTCTGGACGCAGCCGTCGTCCCCCACGTGGCGGCCGCAATCGGGAGCTGCTCGAAAGCGCGTCGACCCTCCGGGGTTGGCGCGCTTTCTTCGTTCGCGTCACGGGGGATCGGCTATCGCGCGAAGAGCAAGCCTCCAGGAAACATCGGGAAATATGACTCGCCTCACGTCCGGTGCCGAATGCACGCAGACTCGATATCGAACCGGTGAAAAATTATCATCCAAAATGGATCGTTTTTGTTCAGGTCGTGCGATCATCGTCGCTTGAAGTCTGGATATGGATTCGGCTATTCATGATTAACCGAGTGTTCACGAATCATTGACTGTTTTTGAGACCGGGCAATATCCCGATTGCATTTGCGCAATCGCTTCGTCGTGTCTGTGCCACACGGCGTCGGCGACCTGCGCGCATGGCGTCGGAACTGTCCCGGCCGAGACCGGTCGCAACGCGGAGCGATGTCATGGCCAATATCATCGGGACCAATGAAGACGATGTGCGAATCGGAACCGGAAGCAGCGATACGATCGCCGGGCTTGAGGGCAACGACCGGCTGCTCGGCCTGACTGGCATCGATATCGTCAACGGTGGCAGCGGAACCGATACGCTCGTGATCAGCTATTCGGCGTCGACCCGGCCGATCGTGATGGGAAACTTCACCGCGACCGGTTCCGAGATCGTGGGTTTCCCGCCGCCCGGCGGAGTCACCTTCAATGGCAGCGGCGGATCGGCCGACACCAATGGCCGCACCGGCACCTATACCGGTTTCGACGGCGGCGAATATGACCGGCTCTGGTGGGGGCCGGCCGCAGTCGGCGGCGCCATGGACGGCGAGATCACCAACGGCACGGACGAGCAGATGAGCCTCGTGTCGATGACCGACACCGAAGCGACCTGGAAGGGTCAGACCAGCATCACCTTCTTCGACGGCAGCATCCACACAGTCTATACGCGCTTTGTCGCGACGATTGTCAGCGGCGCCGCGCCGTGGCAACTGGAGCCGCCGGCCGGTGCGGCCGGCGGGCCGCAGACGGTCGTGCTGATCAATGGCGACACTTTCGTCGTCAACCAGCAATTTCTCGCCAGCTTCGACGAGAATGGAACCTATGTCGCCTTCAACCAGCTTTACAACGATGCGCCGACGCCGGCCGACGCACAGGGGCAGGCGCGCAGCAACGTCGCCGGCCAGTTCGCGTTCGACGACGGCGGCTTCAGCGGCGTGATCGACGGCAGTCCGGGAAACCGCACGACCTTCGCGCGGATCGAGCGTTTCGAGGTGGTTTCGGGATCGGGCAACGACTCGCTGCACGGCGAAGACGGCGACGACATGCTGTCGGGTCTCGCCGGCTTCGACCTGCTGGCCGGCCGTGGCGGCGACGACATCCTGCTTGGCGGCACCGGCCAGGATCGACTCGATGGCGGCGCCGGCAACGACAGTCTCGATGGCGGCGCCGACAACGACATCCTCGATGGCGGCACCGGCATCGACACGGCCAATTATTTCAGGGCCGGCGCGGGCGTGAGAGTCAGCCTCGCGATCACCGGGCCGCAGTTCACGCTCGCCGCGGGCACCGACACGCTGACCGGCTTCGAAAATCTGCTCGGGTCCAATTTCGACGACCAGTTGACCGGCAATAGCGGCGACAACGTGCTGACCGGTAATGCCGGCAACGACGTGCTGCTGGGCGGCGCGGGCAATGACGTGCTCAACGGCGGCAACGGTGTCGATGCGACCAGCTATGCCGGGATCGGCGCCGGCGTCACGGTCAGCCTTGCGACGTCGGCGGCGCAGGACACCGGCGCGGCCGGCATCGATACATTGCTCTCGATCGAGAATCTCACCGGCACGTCGTTCGACGACGCGCTGACCGGCAGCGCCCAGGCCAATGTCATCGTCGGCGGCCTCGGCAACGATGCGATCGACGGGGGATCGGCGGGCGACACGATCGACGGCGGTTCCGGCAACGACATGCTCAAGGGCAGCGCCGGTGACGATCTACTGATCGGCTATTCCGGCAACGACCTCCTCGGCGGCGGCGCGGGCATCGACACGATCAGCTACCAGGTGACCAGCGCGGGCGTGAAGGTCGATCTGTCGAAGACCGGTGCACAGCTTGTCGGCGGTGGCAACGGTACCGACACGATCGTCGATGTCGAGAATGTGATCGGGTCGGGATTCGGCGATACGCTGACCGGCAATGCCGCGGCCAACGTGCTGACTGGTGGCGGCGGTGCCGACATCCTCGCCGGTGGCGGCGGCAATGATCGCTTCGCCTATCTCGCAACGGCCGACAGCACCGTCGGTGCCGGCGCCGACCGGATCACCGACCTCGCGCTGGGCGACGTGCTGGACCTGTCGGCAATCGATGCCGACAGCAACAGCGCCGGCAGCGATCAGGCCTTCGTGCGGGTCGGGGCTTTGACCGGCACGGCGGGCCAATTCACGCTCGCCTTCAGCGCCGGCAGCAACACCACCACGCTGCTGGCCGATAGCGACGGCAACGGCGCCGCCGATTTCTCGATCCTGTTCACGGGTGACGTCACAGGGCTGACGGCAGGCTGGGTGCTCTGACCGGATGACATGAGGCCGACGAATATGGGAGGGCACGAACCGGGTCGCGAGACCCGGTTCGTGCTGCTATGCTGACCGCTGGTTAGGGGCGGGGGTTGCGGGGATGCCGGGTTTTCTGAAGTCGCTCAAAAAAGATCTCGAGGCGCCGATCGAGGCGCGCGGGTTCGGCACCGGCTGGTTCGCCGGCTTCTTCGCACTGCTGCTCGCGGGCGCCGGGTTCGGGATGGTGCTGGTCTTGCGCTATCCGGGCTGGCTGGGCACGCCCGAACTGATGGCGGTGCGCGACTGGAGCGGCTTCCGGCCGCTGATCCACGTGCTGATCCTCGGCGCTTATGGCCTGGCGATCATCAGCCTGCTGTTGCGGCCGCGCAAGGCGCTCGGCTTTGCCGCGCTGGCGCTGGCGCTGGGGGCGGGCCTGCTCGGCGGCGCCGGCGCGGAGGCGCAGGAGGTGCGCAGCTGGGGCATTTTCTTCGGCGTCGATTTCTTCGTGCTCAACCTCGTGCTGACCGGCCTGCTGTTTGCGCCGATCGAGCGGCTGCTGCCGCACAACGCCAGGCAAAGGCTGTTCCGGACCGAGTGGCGCGAGGATCTGTTCTATTATCTGATCAGCTCGATGATGGTGCAGGCGCTGACCTTCCTCGCCTTCGCGCCGTCGAAGGTGGTGCTCGGCCAGAGCGGCGAGTTCGAGGGGTTCCGCGCGCTCGTCGGCGGGCAGCCGCTGGTGCTGCAGGTGATCGAGATCATGCTGCTGACCGACTTCGTCCAATACTGGTTCCACCGCGCCTTCCATCGCGTGCCGTTCCTGTGGGGCTTCCATGCGGTCCATCATTCGGCAAAGGCGATGGACTGGCTGGCCGGCGCGCGGATGCATTTCTTCGAGATCGTGGCGTTGCGCGGGGTGACCGCGATCCCGATGATGACGCTGGGGTTCACGCCCACCGCGCTGCAGATCTATATCGGCATCGTCTATGTCTATTCGTCGCTGCTCCACGCCAATCTGCGCGGCGATTTCGACCGGCTGGGCCATGTCATGGCCACGCCGCGCTTCCACCATTGGCATCATGGTCTCGAACCAGAAGCCGTCGACGTGAACTTCGCCATCCACTTTCCGCTATGGGACAAAGTGTTCGGCACCTTTCATTTCCCCAAGGGCCGTTGGCCGAACGGCTATGGCGTGCCCGAACGGGTGCCGCAGGGCTATGTCGCGCAATTCCTGTATCCGTTCCGGCGGCCGGGCGTTTAGCGCGTGCTATGCTGGTGGCGTGTCGGATCGCACGGGCACAATAATGCTATGATATCGATTTCAATTCGTCGACTTTTCGGCAACATTTGCGGAAATGCGCTTGAAACGCCGGTGATTGCACGAACGAACCGATCCAAGTGCAAAGTTGTCAATCGCAAGCTGCCGCTTGCCGATTGACTTCCTCTTCGCGACGGCGCCTGTCCACCGACAGTTCGTGTTGCTGGGGGAGTTCGAAACATGCCAACCTATAATGGTACGCCTGATGCCGATAATATCATCGGAGATCAGAACGGCATCGCAGCGGACACGATCAACGGTCTTGGCGGCGACGACTCGCTGAGCGGTCTTGGCGGCAACGACTCGCTGTTCGGCGGCATCGGCAACGACGCGCTCTATGGCGGGGCCGGCACCAATTCGCTGACCGGCGGCGATGGCGATGATTCGATCATCAGCGACGGCGTCGACGACAATCTCGATGGCGGTGCCGGCGACGATCTCGTCCAGTTCGGGACGACGGCGATCATCGGCGGAGTCGTGCAGGGCGGGGTCGGCACCAACGACAATCTGTATTTCGACAACTCTATCTTCGACGGCACGTCGGGCAGTGCCAGCTTCGGCGGATTCGAGGCGATCGCCGCGGGCAGCACGATCGTCGGCACGTCGGGCAATGACACTCTCAATCTCGCGGGCCTGAGCGCGACGGCGCTGTCGACCAGCAACATCCTGCAGATCACCGCCGGAGACGGGGCCGACAGCGTGACGGGCGGTGCGGAGCAGGACGTCGTCATTGGCGGCGAAGGCAATGATCTGCTCGCCGGCGGTGGCGGCAACGACAATCTGTCCGGCGACGCAGGGACCAACACGCTGGGCGGCGGCGACGGCAACGACGCGATCACCAGCGACGGCAGCGGCGACACGATCGATGGCGGCGCGGGCGACGACTATGTCCAGCTCAACGCGGTCGCGGTGCTCGGCGGATCGATCGCCGGCGGAGCGGGAACCAACGACACGCTCTATGCCGGCGGCGCGATCTTCGGCAGCGCCACGATCGGCGGCTTCGAGGCGATCGCGTCCGGGAGCACGATCGCCGGTTCGGCCGGCAATGACACGCTCGATCTGCTCGGCATGATCGCGACCGCTCTGTCGACCAGCAACGTGCTGCAGATCGCGACCGGTGACGGCAACGATACAGTGAAGGGCGGCGCCGAACAGGACCTCGTCACCGGCGACGGCGGCAACGACACGCTGTCCGGTGGCGTCGGCAGCGACACGCTCTATGGCGGGGCCGGCACGAACGGCCTGTCGGGCGGTGACGACAGCGATACGATCTACAGCGACGGCAGCGGCGACGGGATCGATGGCGGCAATGGCGACGATTATGTCCAGGTCAATTCCGGTGCCATTTTCGGCGGATCGATCCAGGGCGGTGCCGGCATCGACACCTTCTATTCGGGCGGGGCCAGCTTCGACGGCACGTCGGGCAGCGCCACTTTCGGCGGGTTCGAAGCGATCGCATCGGGCAGCACGGTCAATGGCACGTCCGGAAACGACAGCCTCGATCTTTCGGGATTGACCGCGGTCGAACTATCGACCGGCAATGACCTCGGAATCACGGCCGGCGACGGCAATGACAGCGTGACCGGCGGCACCGAACGCGACAGCATCGGCGGCGACGGCGGCGACGACATGCTGGCTGGCGGCGCCGGCGACGATTCGCTATATGGCGGAACCGGCACCAACACCCTGACCGGTGGCGACGGCAACGACACGATCGATAGCGACGGATTTGGCGACACGATCGACGGTGGCGCGGGCGACGATACTGTCCAGCTCGGTTCCGGTGCGACGCTCGGCAGCTCGATCGCGGGTGGCGCGGGTGCCGGCGACATTTTCTATTCCGGCGGCGCGATCTTCGGCACCGCCAGTATCGGCGGGTTCGAGGCGATCGCGTCCGGCAGTATGATTTCGGGATCCGCCGGCAACGACAGTCTCGACCTGCTCGGAATGGTCGCGACGTCATTGTCCACCAGCTATGTGCTGCAGATCGCCACCGGCGACGGCGACGACAGCGTCAGCGGCGGGGCCGAACAGGACGCCATCAGCGGCGACGGCGGCAACGACACGCTGTCGGGCGGGGCCGCCGACGACAGCCTCCATGGCGGCGTCGGCACCAACATGCTGACCGGCGGCGACGGCAACGACGCGATCTACAGCGACGGCACGGCCGATGCCGTCGATGGCGGCACCGGCGATGATTATGTCCAGGTCAATGCCGGTGCGCTGCTCGGAGGATCGGTTCAGGGCGGCACGGGTGCTGGCGACGTGCTGTACTTCGACGACGCCGCGTTCGACGGCGCCTCGGCGAGCGCCAGTTTCGGCGGGTTCGAAGCCATTGGTGCGTTCAGTTCGATCACCGGTACGTCGGGGGGCGACACGCTCAATCTCTCGGGCCTTGCCGACAGCGCGCTTTCGACCGGCAACGTGCTCCAGATCGGCGCCGGCGACGGCAACGACACGGTCACTGGCGGCGCCGAGCGGGACAGCATCAGCGGCGATGGTGGCGACGATACGCTCTCCGGCGGAGTCGCCGACGACACGCTTTATGGCGGCACCGGAACCAATGTCCTGAACGGGGGTGCCGGCAACGACACGATCGTCAGTGACGGCATCGGCGACAGGATCGACGGCGGGGTCGGCGACGACTCCGTCCAGTTCTTCTCAGCCGCCATTCTCGGCGGAACGGTGCTGGGCGGCGACGGCATCGCCGATACACTCTACTTCGGCGGCGCGACCTTCGGTAGCGCCAGCATAAGCGGGTTCGAGGCGATTGCCGCGGGCAGCGCGATCGTCGGGTCTGCCGGCAATAACAGCCTCGATCTGTCAGGCATGATTGCCGCGTCGCTCGCTGCCAGCTCTGTTCTCCAGATCGGCACCGGCGACGGCGACGATAATGTGATCGGCGGCGCCGAGCGCGACAGCGTCCAAGGCGAAGGCGGCAACGACACCCTGTCCGGCGGCGGCGGCGATGACAGCCTTTACGGCGGCGCCGGCACCAACACCCTCAACGGCGGTGCCGGCAGCGACAGCATCTACAGCGATGGCGTCGGCGACACCATCGACGCCGGTGATGGCGACGACCTGGTCCAGTTCAACGGCGGCGCGGTTCTCGGCGGATCGTCGCAGGGCGGCGCGGGGGCGGGCGATTCGCTGTACTTCGCCGGCGCGACCTTCGGCAGTGCGAGTTTCAGCGGCTTCGAGGCGATCATCGCGGGCAGCTTCATCGTCGGCTCGTCGGGCAATGACAGCCTCTCGTTCGCGGCGATGACGGCGGTTTCGCTTTCGACCGGCAATATTCTCCAGATTTCCGCCGGTGACGGCAACGACGTCGTGACCGGCGGTGCGGAGCGCGACGATATCGCCGGCGACGGCGGCAACGACACGCTGTCGGGCGGGGCAGGCAGCGATACGCTCGCCGGCGGCGCGGGCACCAACGGTCTGGCCGGCGGTGACGGCAACGACGTCATCGTCAGCACGGGTGCCGGCGACGGCATCGATGGCGGTGCTGGTGACGATCAAGTGCGGCTGACGTCGACCGCCACGCTCGGCGGATCGGTGCAGGGCGGTGCCGGAGTCAACGACGTGCTGGCATTCGAAAATGTCATTTTCGATGGCGCATCGGCCGGTGCCAGCTTCGGCGGTTTCGAATCGATCGCCGCCGGCAGCGTGCTGTCCGGCACGACCGGCGACGACCGCGTCGATCTCTCGGGCCTGACCGCCGCGGCGCTGTCGAGCGGCAATGCGCTCCAGATCGGTAGCGGCGACGGCAACGACGTCATCACCGGCGGGGCCGAAGTCGATCTGATCACGGGCGGCAATGGCGACGACGTTCTCGGCGGCGGTGCCGGCAACGACCAGATCGATGGCGGTGCCGGCAGCGATACGGCGAGCTATCGCACGGCGCTCTCGGGCGTTACCGTCAACCTCACGACCGGGGTGGTCTCGGGAAGTGCCGGCGTCGATACGCTGACCGGCATCGAGAATCTGACCGGCGGCGCGTTCAACGACGGGCTGACCGGCGATGCCGGCGACAATGTCATCGAAGGCGGCGCGGGCACCGATGTGCTGAACGCCATGGCCGGGGTCGACACCGCCGCCTATGCGGGCGCGACGGCGGCGGTGACCGTCAGCCTCGCGCTGCAGGGCAATAATCAGGAGACGATCGGCGCCGGCAGCGACAAGCTGATCGGCTTCGAGAATCTGCGCGGTTCGGCGTTCGGCGATACGCTGACCGGCGATGCCGCCGGCAATGCGATTTTCGGCGGCGGCGGCAATGATCTGATCAACGCCGGCGATGGCGCCGACACGGCGCGTGGTGGCGACGGCGACGACCGGCTGAACGGCGAGGCCGCTGACGATCTGCTGCAGGGCGAGGACGGCAACGACATCCTTTCGGGCGGCGCCGGGCTGGACGTGCTGTTCGGCGGTATCGGCGCGGATGCGCTGAACGGCAATGACGGCGACGATGTGCTGGTGGGCGGTGCGGGCAACGACGCGTTGGCCGGCGGCAGCGGCATCGATCTTGCCGATTACAGCGCCGCGGCCGCGGCGGTGAACGTCAATCTGGCGACCGGCCTGTCGTCGGGCAGCGAGGGTTCGGACACGCTGGTCGACATCGAGACTCTGCTCGGATCCGCGTTCAACGATCAACTGGTCGGCAATGCCGGGGCGAACCGGATCGAGGGCGGTCTCGGCAATGACGCGATCAATGGTGGCGACGGTGTCGATTTCGCCGTCTACGCGGGCGCCGGTTCCGCCGTGACGGTCAGTCTCGCGGTCGGAACCGCCCAGGCGACCGGGGCCGTCGGTTCCGACACGTTGAGCAATATCGAGGGCCTGATCGGTTCCGGTTTCGACGATATGCTGACCGGCAATGGCGGCGCGAATTTTCTCGTCGGCGGTATCGGCGACGATGTGCTGGCGGGCGGCGTCGGCAATGACGGTCTCGATGGCGGCGCGGGCCGGGACACCGCCAGCTATGGTGCGGCGACCGCGGCGGTCGTCGTCAATCTGGCGACCGGCAGCGCGAGCGGGAGCGCGGGCAACGACACTTTGGTCGCGATCGAGGTGGTGCTGGGTTCGACCTTCGCCGACATGCTGACCGGCGACGCGGCGAGCAATATGCTCACCGGCGGCAACGGCAATGACGTGATCGATGGCGGCGCCGGCGACGATCTGCTCGACGGCGGTGCCGGGATCGACACCGCCAGCTTCGCTTCCGCAACGTCCGCGGTGACGGCGAGTCTGGCCATCCTCGGCGCCCAGTCGACCGGGGGCGGGGGCACCGATACGCTGACCGGCTTCGAAAACCTGACCGGATCGGCGTTTGCCGACGTGTTGATCGGCAATGCCGCGACCAACAGTCTCGACGGCGGCGGCGGTGACGACCTGATCGATGGCGGGACCGGCACCGGCGCCGACACTTTGTCCGGCGGTAGCGGCATCGATACTTTGACCTATGCCAACGCCGCCGCGCGGGTGACGATCGATCTCACCCGAACCTCGACGCAGACGACCGGCGGTGGCGGCAACGACATCATCCTCGGCTTCGAGAATGTGACCGGCAGCGGGTTCGACGACAGCCTGACCGGCACGACGGGCGCCAATATCCTGACCGGCGGCGCGGGCAACGATCTGCTGTTCGGTGGTGCCGGCAATGATCGTCTCGACGGCGGCGACGGCATCGACACCGCGCGCTTCGACACGGCGACGTCCGCGGTCGTCGCAAGCCTCGCGACCGGCCTGGCGAGCGGTGGTGGCGGCAGCGACGTGCTGGTTTCGATCGAGACGCTGATCGGCTCCGGCTTTGCCGACACGCTGACCGGTGACGGCGGTGCGAACACGTTGTCCGGCGCCAATGGCAACGACCTGCTCGCCGGTGGCGCGGGAGACGACCGGCTCGATGGCGGCGCCGGCGTGGATACCGCCACCTATGCTGCCGCAGGCGGGGGTGTGACGGTGAACCTCGCGAGTCTCACGGCGCAGGCGACCGGCGGCAGCGGCAGCGATACGCTGACGGGCATCGAAAATCTCGTCGGGTCGGCGTTCAACGATGTGCTGACCGGGAGCGCAGGCAATTCGGTCATCGACGGCGGCGCCGGCGACGACCTGATCGATGGCGGCAGCGGCTTCGGATCGGACAATCTGGCCGGTGGAGTCGGCACCGATACTTTGAGCTATGCCAATGCGGCCGCACGCGTATCGATGAACCTGAACCTGACGACGGCACAGTCCACCGTCGGATCGGGCAATGACACCGTGTCCGGTTTCGAGAATCTGACCGGCAGCGCCTTCAACGACAAATTGACCGGTGACGCCCGCGCCAACATCATCGCCGGCGGCCTCGGCAGCGACGTGATTGCCGGTGCCGGCGGCAATGACGGCCTGTCCGGCGGCGATGGCGCCGATGTGATCGAGGGCGGCACCGGCGACGATGCGATCGACGGCGGCGCCGGCATCGACATCGCCAGCTACGCAACGGCAACCAGCGGCGTGACCCTCGGCGTTGCCGTGGCGGGTGCGCAGAACACGCGCGGCGCCGGGACCGATACGCTCAGCGGCATCGAAGGGCTGACCGGATCGGCGTTCAACGACACGCTGACGGGCGACGGGGGTGCGAACGCCCTGACCGGCGGCGTCGGCGACGACGAACTGGCGGGCGGTGCCGGCAACGATGTGCTCAACGGCGGCTCCGGCGTGGACCTCGCGACTTATGCCGATGCTGGCGGCGGCGTGCGGCTGAGCCTGACCAATTTGTCGGCGCAGGACACCGGCGGCGCCGGCATCGACACCGTGCGCGGCATCGAGAATGTGATCGGCGGCGCATATAACGACGTGCTCGGCGGCAATGAATTCGCCAATCTGCTGACGGGTGGCGACGGCGACGATGTGCTGACGGGCGGTCTCGGCAACGACACGCTGACCGGCGGTGCTGGGGTCGATACCGCCAGCTACGACACCGCCGCCGGCGGCGTCCGCGTCACCCTCGCGACGACCGAGGTGCAATCGACGCTCTCGGCCGGTTCGGACATATTGCGCGGAATCGAGAATCTCACCGGCAGCGCGTTCGACGACCAGTTGACCGGGGGCGCCGGCGCCAACGCGCTGGTCGGCAATGCCGGCGACGATCGCCTCGTCGGCGGTGCGGGCAATGATCTGCTGTCCGGCGGCAACGGGACCGATACGGCGAGCTATGCCGACGCCACCGGGCGGGTCACGGTCAATCTCGCGCTGACCACCGCCCAGATCACGATCGGCGCCGGCGTCGATACGTTGGTCTCGATCGAAAACCTGGTCGGCTCGGCATTCGACGATAGTCTGAACGGTTCGGCACGGGCCAATGTGATCGCCGGCGGCAGCGGCAACGACGTGATCGATGCCGGCAGCGACCATGACATCGTCGATGGCGGCATCGGCAACGACATCCTCAAGGGCGCGAATGGCGACGATGTGCTGACGGGCGGCAGCGGCAATGATAGTATCGACGGCGGGGCGGGACTGGACGCGGCGAGCTATGCGGCCGCCGGCGCCGGCGTGACGGCGAGCCTCGGGCTGACGAGTGCGCAGGCGGTCGGCGGCGGCCAGGGCAGCGATAGCTTCGTCAATGTCGAGAACCTCGTCGGCTCGGCCTTCACCGACACGCTGACCGGATCGGTCTCGGCCAATGTGCTGACCGGCGGCGGCGGTGCCGACGTGCTTGCGGGTGGCGGTGGTGCGGACCGTTTCGTCTACCTCGCCATCGGCGACAGCGTCGTTGGGGCCGGGAGCGATCGGATTGCCGATCTCGCGCTCGAAGACATTCTCGACCTGTCTGCGATCGACGCCAACATCAACACTGCGGGGATCGACGAAGCGTTCACCAGGGTTTCCGCCTTCACCAATGTCGCGGGGCAATTCACGCTGGCGTTCAGCGGCGGCACGACGACCCTGCTGGCGGACACCGATGGCAACGGCACGGCTGATTTCTCGATCCTGTTCACCGGTGACGTGACAGCGCAGACTGCGAACTGGGTGCTGTGATGCCGCTGGAGCGATAGCGCGGGAGCGCACACGAATCCGGTTCCCCGGCGAACGGGGTCGAGGAAGCGCTCGCTCCGATCGGACGTCGATCGAACGCTGATTTTCTTCGCGGATCTGCAACTATTTCAGTCGAATTTTCGTCACTACGGCGCGATCATGGCACCAGATATCCAGGTGTTGGCGGGAGGAAGATGATGGTTGGGAAATCGGCATCGACGCACGCGATCGGTTCGGACCGGTCCGATCCGGACGCGACATTCACCCGGCCGGCGCAGCCGGGTCCGCGCAGCGAGATCGCAGACGAGGGCATATTGTCGGTCACGGTCGGCGGATCGGTCACCGCCGTCATCGACACGCTCGGCGATCATGACCTGATCAACGTCAATCTCGTCGCCGGTCAGACCTATCTGATCGCGCTGCAGGGATCGGGCGCGACGCCGTTGTTCGATTCCTTCATCACCGTGACCAACCCATCCGCGGCGCTGGTTGCGCTCGACGATGATGGCGGCCGGCAATTCGAGTCGCTGGTGACATTCACCGCAGCGACGACCGGCACCTACCAGATCGATGCCGGCGCGTTCGACGACAGCGACACCGGGCAATATACCGTCGACGTCCGTCAGCGCGGGACCGACAATGTGCCGGCGAACTTCACGACCACCGCGACGCTCGCGCTCGGCACGCCGACCTATAATTTCATCGAGACCGGCAGCGACATCGACATGTTCGCCTTCACTGCGACCGCGGGTACGGCCTATGCGATCGAACTGTCGGGCGGCGCCGACTATCTGTCCGATCCCGGTGCGCTGCCGCCCGGCGAACTCGACACGATCCTGACGATCTATGACGGGCTGGGCAATGTCGTCGCGACCAGCGACGATATCAGCCTCGAGGCCGGCGACATCGGCTCGCGCACGAATTTCTATGCCGAAACGGGCGGGACCTATTATGTCCAGGTCGAATCCTACGGGCAGACCGGCGGCTATTCGTTGAACGCCGAAACGACGACGCCACTCGCTGCGATCGACTGGGGTTCGCGCGTGGCGTCGAATGCCGTCACCGTCTATTTCGCCGGCGTCGGCGAAGTCTATGACGGCGTGTCGTCGCTTGGCTGGACGCCCTACGAGATCGGGCGCGCGATGGCCGCGCTCCAGACCTATGCCGACGTCACCGACCTGAGCTTCACCGTCACCAACGATCCGAACGCCGCGACGTTCAAGCTGGTCACCACCGAGTCGGATCAGTTTCTCGGCTATTTCTACCCGCCGGGCGAGACCAATGAAGGCGTCGGCGTGTTCGCGACCAACGGCACCGGCTGGGACGATACCGGCGGCCTCGAACGCGGCGGCTATGGTTTCATCACTTTGGTCCACGAATTCGGCCATGGCCTGGGGATGGCGCACCCGCACGACGCCGGCGGCGGATCGGACATCCTGATCGGCGTGACCGGGCCGTTCGGGTCATTGGGCCAGTTCGATCTCAACCAGGGCGTCTATACGACGATGTCCTATAATGACGGCTTCGCCGCACACCCGGATGCGGTCGATGGCCTGCCGCCCGGCTTCCCGTTGAACTATGGCTATCAGGGCGGACCCGGCGCGCTCGACATCGCGCTGATGCAGCAGAAATATGGTCCCGACACCGGGCGCAACGCCGGCAACACCACCTACACGCTGCCGACCCAGAACATCGCCGGCACCTTCTGGACCGCGATCTGGGACGCGGGCGGTACCGATACGATCGTCCAGGCCGGCAATGTCGCGGCCTTGATCGACCTGACCGCCGCGACGCTCGATTATTCGCCGACCGGCGGCGGCGTGGTGTCCTATGTCGACGGCATCTTCGGCGGTTTCACCATCGCCAATGGCGTGGTGATCGAGAATGCGACCGGCGGCAGCGGCGGCGACACGATCGTCGGCAATGCCGCGGTGAACCTGCTGACCGGCAATGGCGGCACCGATGTGCTGATGGGCCGCGCCGGCGGCGACACGCTCGATGGCGGCAGCGGCAACGACACGCTCCAGGGTGGCGACGGGGACGATGTCCTGACCGGCGGACTCGGCAATGACGGGCTCGACGGCGGCAGCGGCACCGACGCCGCGAGCTATGCCGCCGCAACGCAGCGCGTCATTGTCAGCCTCGCGGTCGCGACCGCGCAGAACACGCTCGGTGCCGGCGTCGATACGCTGACGGCGATCGAAAACCTGACCGGCTCCGCGTTCGGCGACACGCTGACCGGCGACGGCGGTGCGAACAGGCTGCAGGGTCTGGCCGGAGCCGACACGCTGGCCGGCGGGCTTGGCGACGATAACCTCGACGGTGGCGATGGCGTCGATGTCGCCAGCTATGCGGCCGCTGCGACCGCCGTGACCGTCAGCCTGGCGATCGCGGGTCCGCAGGCGACCGGCGGGGCCGGCAGCGACACGCTGACCGCGATCGAGAGCCTGACCGGATCGACGTTCAACGATACGCTGACCGGCGATGGCGGTGCCAATAATCTGCTCGGCGGCAACGGCAATGATCTGCTCGTGGGCGGTCTCGGCAACGATTTGCTCGACGGCGGCTCGGGCATCGACACGGCCGATTATTCCGCGGCCACCGCCGGCATCACGCTCAACCTGATCAGCCAGTCGGCGCAGAACACCGGCGCGGCCGGCAGCGACACCGTGCGCGGGGTCGAGAATGTGATCGGCAGCGCGTTCAACGACACGATCACCGGCAATGGGTTCGGCAATGTCCTGACCGGCGGCAATGGCGACGACGCGTTGGCCGGCAATCTCGGCAACGATACGCTGACCGGCGGTGCCGGCATCGATACCGCGAATTATGCGACCGCGAGCGCCGCGGTGAAGGTCAATCTGACCATCCTCACCGTCCAGTCGACGCTCGGCGCCGGCAGCGACACGCTGACGGGCATCGAAAATCTCGTCGGTACCGGCTTCGATGACCAGTTCACCGGCGATGGCGCCAATAATGTGCTGACCGGCAATGCCGGCAACGACCTGCTCGTCGGCGGCCTCGGCGACGACACGCTCAATGGCGGGGCCGGCAGCGACACGTCGAGCTATGCGACCGCGGCGATCGGCGTCACGGTCAATCTCGCGCTGACGACCGCGCAGAATACGGTCGGTGCCGGCACCGATATTTTTCTGTCGATCGAGAATCTGATCGGCTCGGCGCAGGCCGACACGCTGTCCGGCAGCGCGCAGGTCAACACGATCGCGGGCGGCAACGGCAACGACCTGATCGACGGCGGCAGCGGCGGCGACATCATCGACGGCGGCGGCAATGACGATACGCTCAAGGGCAGCACCGGCGACGATCTGATCACCGGCGGGACCGGTAACGACAGCATCGACGGCGGCGCCAATCTCGACACGATCAGCTATGCCGCGGCCGGCAATGCGGTGACGGTCAATCTCGGTCTCGCCACCGCGCAGGCGGTCGGCGGCGGACAGGGCACCGACACGATGGTCAACGTCGAGAACATCCTCGGCTCGGCCTTCGGCGATACGCTGACCGGGTCGGCGGTGGCGAACATCCTGACCGGCGGCGTTGGCAAGGATACGCTCGCGGGTGGCGCCGGTAATGATCGCTTCGTCTATCTGGCGACCGGCGACAGCACGGTCGGTGCCAATTCCGACCGCATCACCGATCTCGCCGCCGGCGACATCCTCGATCTGTCGGCGATCGACGCCAACGCCAACACCGTCGGTGTCGACGATGCGTTCGTCCAGGTCGCGGCGTTCAGCAATGTCGCCGGCCAGTACACGCTGGCGTTCAGCGGCGGCACGACCACCTTGCTGGCCGACGTCAATGGCGACGGCGCGGCCGATTTCTCGATCCTGTTCACGGGCGACGTCACCGCGCTGACGGGCACGTGGGTGTTGTGATGCGGCTGGAGCGAAGGCGCCGGGCAACGCGGGCGCGATAGCGGTAGCAAAGGAATTTCCCGCGAAGGACATTGATGAGCGAAGCCGAAGAACCGGGGTCCGGGAGTCGCGCGCTCGTAAGTGAAACAAAAGTGCGGGCGAGAGTTCGAGTGCTTCCATGTCCCCGGCGAACGCCGGAACCCAGGAGTCACACACTCGGAGCGCGCGACTCCGGGATCCCGACAAACGCCGGAAACGCGTATCTTCCTGCCCGTACTTCTACCCCTTTGATACGCACTCCAGACGAAGATCTGTCGTTCACGGATTTTCTTCGGGGACGTGCAATCTTTTCAATCGAAGTTTCGTCCCTTCGGCGCGATCAGGATTTCCGGCGAATTCAGGTGTCGGTGGGAGCAAGGCGATGGTTCGGAAATCGGCATCGGCGCACGCGATCGATTCGGACCGGTCCGATCCCGACGCCATTTTCACCCGGCCCGCGCAACCCGGCCCGCGCAGCGAGATCGCCGATGAGGGCACTCTGTCGGTGACGATCGGCGGATCGGTCACCGCGGCGATCGATACGCTCGGCGATCATGACATCATCACCGTCAATCTCGTCGCCGGGCAGACCTATGTGTTCGGCGTGCAGGGGTCGGGTGCACATCCGCTGCCCGATACAGTCCTGACCGTGACCAACCCGGCGACGGGAGGGAGCCTGTCCGACGACGATGGCGGCCGGCGCTCCGATTCCCTGCTGACGTTCACCGCCTTGACGACGGCCGCCTATCGGATCGATGTCGGTGCGTTCGAGAATGGCTATACCGGGCAATATACCGTCGATGTCCGCCAGCAAGGCGCCGATGCCTTGCCGGCGAACGGTACCACGATGGCGTCGCTCGCGGCCGGTACGCCGACCTATGGCTTCATCGAGACCAGCGACGATATCGACGTCTACACCTTCACCGCCGCCGCCGGTGGCGTCTTCGAGATCGAACTGGCGGGCGGGGCGGATCGGATGTCGAACCCTTTTGCACTGCCACCCAGTGAACTCGACACCGTCCTGACGATTTACGATGCGCTGGGCAATGTCGTCGCGACCAGCGACGACATCGATATCGCGGCCGGTGACGTCGGCTCGCGCGCGACCCTGGTCGCAACCGCCGGCGCGACTTATTTCGTCCAGGTCGAAACCTATGGACAGATCGGTGGCTATTCGCTGAATGCCGATGCCAAGTCCCCGCTCCCGGCGATCGATTGGGGGTCTCGCCTCGTTTCGAACGCCGTCACCGTCTATTTCGCGGGCGCCGGCGAGATCTATGACGGCGTCACGTCGCTTGGCTGGACGCCTTACGAAATCGGGCGGGCGATGGCGGCGCTGCAGACCTATGCCGACCTCACCGATCTGAGCTTTGCCGTCACCAGCGATCCGGGCGCCGCGACGTTCAAGCTGGTCACCACCCGATCCGATCAGTTTCTCGCCTATTTCTACCCGCCCGGCGAGACCAACCAGGGCGTCGGTGTGTTCGCGACCAATGGTGACGGCTGGAACGATAGCGGCGGGCTCGAACGCGGCGGCTATGGCTTCGTCACTTTGGTCCACGAATTCGGCCATGGCCTGGGGCTGGCGCATCCGCACGACACCGGCGGCGGCTCCGAAATCATGCTCGGCGTCACCGACGCGTTCGGATCGCTCGGCCTGTTCGATCTCAATCAGGGCGTCTATACGACGATGTCCTATAATGACGGTTTCGCCACACACCCGGATGCGGTCGATGGCCTGCCGCCCGGCGCTCCGCTCAACTATGGCTATCAGGGCGGCCCCGGCGCGCTCGACATCGCGCTGGTGCAGCAGAAATATGGTCCGGACACCGCGCGCAACGCCGGCAATACGACTTACACGCTGCCCACCCAGAACATCGCCGGCACCTTCTGGACCGCGATCTGGGATGCGGGCGGCACCGATACGATCGTCCAGGCCGGCACTGTCGCGGCTTTGATCGATCTGACCGCGGCGACGCTCGATTATTCGCCGACCGGCGGCGGTGTCGTTTCCTTCGTCGACGGGATATTCGGCGGCTTCACCATCGCCAATGGCGTCGTGATCGAGAATGCGACCGGCGGTGGCGGCGGCGATACGATCATCGGCAATGCCGCGGCCAATGTCCTGACCGGCAATGGCGGCGCGGACATTCTGATGGGCCGCGCTGGCAATGATACGCTCCTGGGCGGCCTTGGCGACGACACGCTGGCGGGCGGCCTCGGCAACGACCTGATCGACGGCGGCTCGGGCATCGACACGGCCGATTATTCCGCGGCCACCGCCGGCATCACGCTCAACCTGATCAGCCAGTCGGCGCAGAACACCGGCGCGGCCGGCAGCGACACGGTGCGCGGGGTCGAGAATGTGATCGGCAGCGCGTTCAACGACACGATCACCGGCAATGGGTTCGGCAATGTCCTGACCGGCGGCAATGGCGACGACGCGTTGGCCGGCAATCTCGGCAACGATACGC